>TARA_R110002110_G_scaffold8621_2_pt1 | contig 16287 bp, 19 predicted proteins | sample TARA_R110002110 | Tara Oceans TARA_R110002110 (sample SAMEA4397330) | marine metagenome | biome: Polar Biome; feature: [SRF] surface water layer (ENVO:00010504); material: water (ENVO:00002006), including particulate matter (ENVO:01000060) such as... | depth 5 m
GCCGAAGATGCTGGCCGCTGCGGGGATCTTGGACGAGGATGTCGCCGATGCCACCGAGGTCAACGAAGTGATCGAAGTGTTCCGCGAGCCAGAGGGCGTAGAGCCTCCTTCTAACGGGCCTCCTTCGGCCGACAGCCGTCCGTCGGGCGATCAGGCGTCAGCGATCGTCATGGCTTGCGATGGCATCGCTTACCGTGCGATGGAGCGTGCCGGTGGCCGACTCCGCAACGCGATCGGCAGATCAACGAACGGGCCGCAAGTTTCCGAGACGCGTTCGATCGCGTCCGACCAGTTGCACCTGTCGTTTGATCCGACCGTTTACAGCGACCTGGACTGGCTGCTCGAAGGCGCGTTCGATCGTGTACCTGAGATCGCCGACGCTCTTGAAATTGACGCCGAGTCGCTGACCTCGACAATGAAGGCGTACTGCCGGTCGCTGCTGGCTGCTCAACATCAGCACGAGCGTCTCCGGCTGCTGGCTGCTCTCGGGGTCGAAGCGACAATCTGATGTCTGAGCTGGATGACCTTCTCAAAACTCTTGAGGGTTTACCGACTGACCCTGAAGCGAAGCGCGAGTGGGTTGATGAAAGGTCTGAGGACTTAGGCGACTTGATGGCCCGTGCCGCTGGCGAGATCACGGAGTTCGCTGCGACTGCTTATGCGGTGACTCTCGTCGCTGCTGGTGACATTGCTGCTCTCGATGGGATCGAGAAAATCTGGTACTCATTCGTCACTGAAGTCGTCGGCGAATATACGGCGGGCATGTATTTGACGGGGAACCTGTCTGCGTTCGTCGGCGTTCCTGGAGGTGGTCCTCCGCCAGAAGCGGCGGCGGCGTGGGCCTCGGTCGTGAACGAGAACGCTGTCGCGTATCAGGCCACGGCAACCAATCGGATCGTTGGCTCCTCCACAAATATGTGGCAGGACGTGCGAGGCAAAGTGACGAGCAACATCCAAGACGGGATGTCTGCCGAGCAAACCAAATCGGCGATCGAGGAGATCACTGGCTACAGCGAGTTCCGTGCTGACGCGATCGGTCGCACCGAGGTCCAGGGCGCTTACGCTGGCGGCGAGATGGCTGGTGCCCGTGCTCTCGGCGAGTTCGGCCCGATCGAGAAAAGCTGGCTGTCTTCGACTGACTCGCGTACCCGCAGAACTCATTTGCGTGCTGACGGTCAGACTGTCCTGATGGACGAGCCGTTCATCGTCGGCGGCGAGCGAATGGACCGGCCTTTAGACCCTTCTGCCGATGCGGCTGAGGTCGTAAACTGTCGTTGCGTTGTGCAGCTGCTGTATGCCGGTGACACTCGACCGGACGGCTCAACCGTCGGCGACGATGCCGTTGACGGTGAAGAACAGAACGCTGTTGAGGCTGCTCCCGTGGTTGACGACGTAGTCGATGATCCAGCCGAGGTAGAGGTGATTGATCGTGGATACGCAAACCGGTCCAACACCGATGTCGCTTTTGAGCGTTTGGATCTGGCCGAGGCGGAAGCTCGCAGCGCCGGGTTCAATCCAAGCGATGGCTATCACTTGGCGCAGGACAAAGATGGCACAAGTTTTGGAACGGACGGGGTTATCAACTCGGCGATGAAACGTGAGGGCGTGGACGGCCGTCCAACCATTGGTACTCCCGAGCAGATTGACGACCTGATTGAGAACGATTGGATCGAGGCGTATCGCGGCGGGTCGGCTGATGCGATGGATTCGTTCTTGAACGGCGATTATCAGTCGGGCGTCGGGATTTACGGCAACGGGTTCTACTCTGCTGCGAAGGTACCTCGCGATATATCCGGCGTTGCGAAGGGCGTGACTGGGCCAACCGGTGGAGCACCTTCGATTGAAGTGGCTAAGGGCTACGCCCGGTCTGACGGCCAGGTCGTTCGTATGGCCGTGAATCCAAACGCTCGGATCATCAACCAAGACGACCTCAACGTTCTGATCGAGAAGATGTTCAAGGACGACCAATACGTCAACGCGACCACGCAGAAGTTGCTTGACCCTGGTCGAGTGGCAGCGGCCAACGGGTTCGACGCGATCTCTGTGGCGAACGGCGAGTATCTGGTCATACTGAACCGAGAAGTAACGGTGGCGCACAACATGGGCGTCCTCGGACTGTAGTCTGTTCTCATGCCGATGTCTCCCGAGCTGTCTCAATGGTGGGCGCTAGTTATTGGATCGCAAGCGGTGTCGCTTCGTGGAGGCATATTCCAGTACGGTTTGCGGAAGGCTGTAACGAACGGTGATCGGCTGACTGATGAGCAGGAAGCGGTTGTTAAAGAGGCGTCGCTCGGCCTTGGCGATCGGCCGAGCTGACCGCCTCAGCACTCGTCCTAATCAGGCGGGGTGAGCGTCGAGGTACTCTTCGCCTTTGAGGGTGAGTTCAAAGAGGCCGAAGTTGTTGGCGAAGATGAAGCCCTTCTCGATGGCGGCGTTGGAGCGTTCCCCGACCCCGTCTTCGTCGCCGCTGGCGATGGTGCCTTCGTACCAGCAGTCGATTTGACTGACGCGAATCATGGAGCGGAGGATGCTGGCTGCGGTGCGGTTGTTGTTCATGGAGATCAATATACGGACTCCCGTCGTGAATGACAACCTCAAACAAATATTTATTTATTTACGATTGAGGGGTTGTCAAGTCGAGTCGAGTCGTGTACTGTTACTGACATGAGCAACGCAACCACCAAGTCCACCCGCCGCCCAACCGAGGCAGCGTTCAAGAAGAAGATCGAGAGCATGGTGCTCCGATCCAACCCCGGCGCAACGATCGGGGCGTGGACGTTCTTCTCCACCGGCTTCGACTGGGCCGACGGCTCCAAGGGCGTCTCCGGCTCCGTGTCGGTCACTCAGGACGGCTACCGGCCCTCGGAGATGTTCGGCACATGGGGATCGAACGGCATGGGATGGAGCGTTCGCTGATGCCCACCCTCCCAACCCAACCCACCAACCACCACCAACCAGAAGGAACCGCAATGACCGCAACCCTGATTAGAACGCAACGCCTCTACCGGCTCGATAAGCCGCTCACGGTCTACTCGGCCAACTCTGACGAGTTCCGCTACGTCGGCAGCACCATCCAAGTCACCTGGAAGGCCGACCAGCCGCTCGACGTGGAGCTGTCTGGGCCGGAGCATCAAGTCTTCCGCGATGGCGAGTGGCGCTCGATCGGCGGCATCGGTGGCTACTGCCCCGTGCCGACCGACCAACAGCCCGAGTGGCTCGATGGGCGCGACGCCTGAATCGGGGCGCTGGCCCGCCGCTTTCGGGCGGCGGGCCTTTTGCCGTTTTCGGATTCTGAGATTCTTTTGGTTAAGGGTTGTCAAGTCGATCACGGTCGTGTACTGTTACATCCATGAACGAGACAGCAATCATCGAAATCAAGAAGTCGGGCCGCAAGTTCGTCGCCATCCGTAACGGCGTCACTAAGGCTGGCCGATTCGACTCGGTGGCTGACGCTCGGGCTTGCGAGCGTCGCAGCGATCGGTACGCAACGCACATCTACCCAGTCCAGGGCGGCATCTGCACCGAGTACGGCATCAACGGCTGACCGACCGACCAACCAACCAACCAACCAGAAACGAGAATCCAATGACCGCAACAAAGTTCACCGCAACCACCGGGACCGGCACCTCGACCGAGACGTTCACCCGCACCTCGACGCTCGACCTCACGCACGCAGTGATCGGCATCGTCGGCTCCCGCATCGCCGAGATCGCCCACCGCACCGCCTGGCTCGACCGCTGGGAAGGCACGGGCGTCGAAGGCACCCTCGTCCGCAACAACAAGCGAGACCTCGTCCGGTTGGCCGAGTCCGATTCGGTCACGGTCCACCGTGTGATCTCCTGGCACGCCTCGGAAGACGCAGCGACACGCAAGCGCCGCGTCGGCGAGACGGTCGTGGCGGTCAAGTCGTGAGCACGGAGACGATCACGAAGCTCCCGGCGAGCCAGGGCCATTCATTCGGTCCTGGCTCGCTGGAGCGAATGGTGCTGACCGCGTGGACGAACAAGCACGGCGTCGGCAAAGTGCGGCTCACGGGCTGGTTCACGGCGTACTGCGGGCACGGCAACGAGCACAACGTTCGCATTGACGAGCGTGGGGCTGCTGCTGACTTCGACGGCTGGAAGACTTGGCAGGTTGCGTTTGAGCTGATCTCGTTCGGCCTGGAGGATTGGGCCGACGAATGCGATATCTGAATCTTTTCTTTGTTGGGGGTTGTCAAGTCGAGTCGAGTCGTGTAGTGTTACATCCATGAACAGCAACCAGACAGCCCGCCTCGAAGTCACCATCGACACCGAGATCGCCCGCCTCGCAGGGATCTCCGCAACCGCCTCCGAGCGTGTCGCCAGCATGAAGCGATACAAGAAGGACGGCGACCGTGACCTCCTCGAAGCGATCGACGCCGCAGCCTCCACCCGTGAAGCGTTCCTCGCCGAGAACAAGAAGTTCGCCGGATGGTCACGCTTCTTCCTGGTCAACAACAAGGGCGGCCACATCCACTCCTCGACCAGCTGCTCGACCTGCACCTTCCGCACCAGCTTCTCCTGGCTCACGAATCTCGCAGCGATGACGAGCGCCGAAGCCGTCGAAGAGTTCGGTGCGATCCTCTGCTCGGTCTGCTTCCCCGAAGCACCGGTCGAGTGGACGAACGGCAAGAACAAGAAGGTCGAAGCCGACAAGCAGCTTGCCGCCGACCTCAAAGCGATGCGGGCGACGCCTGAGGGCAAGAAGCTCCTGAAGGCTGATCGCGACCTGCGCTCCACGGCCAGCTCCGCCAAGTGGGCCTGCGAGGCGGTCGCTCAGCTCGAAGGCTTCCTCGCTGACGGGCAGGAGCGGACGCCGGAGCGGGTCGCGTCGTTGCGGTCGGACATCGTGGCGGCGCTTGCCAAGCAGATCAAGACCGAGGCTCTGCTGGTAGGAGCGCAGTCGAAGCTCGACCTGGCTTCTCTCGCTTTCGATGTGGCGGCGGCTGGCTGAGATCCTCGTCCGAAGATTCTTTTGAGAAATCTTCGGACGAGGTTGTCAACCTCGACATCAGTCGATATCTTAATCTCCATGAACAACACCTCCATCCCCACTCCTTCCTTCGACACCGTTGTCGCCAACGTGAAGGCCGCTCTCCGGTCAGCGAAAGGCCAGGGCATCTTCGGTACGCCTTCCGCCGCTCTCGATGCGGCCGTTCGTCCGTACTCGGGTGCGTTCTTCTCCTACGAGGAGACAAAGGCTCTCGCCGACATGGCGCTGGCGAAGGCCCGTCGCGAGATCGAGGTCGAGGCTGCTCACGCAGCGATCTTCGCAGCCTGATCGGCGGGCTGGCCGTCGGGCCAGCGAGGCCGCTTGTCTCGCTTCCTGAAAGAAATCCAAGAAAGTTTGGAGTCGAGGTTGTCACTCACGACGGGAGTCGATATGGTACTTCTCATGACCAACACAACCACCACCGCCCGCCCCACGATCTCCTTCCCGACCATCTCGCTCAAAGAGGAAGCCCGCACGATCACCCGCATCGCATTCGACACCCTCCTCCAAGTTTCAAGCTGGAACGGCGTCGCCGAGATGAACCGGGCCAGCGCCGACTCCGACCGTGACGCCATCATCTGCGGCTCATGGAGCGACGGCGAGATCAAGCTCGTCAACCTGTCCGCTGGCGACTCGATCACCTTCACCGCCCCGGCTGACGATGCGATGGGCCTCGACTTCGTCCTCACGATGGACGGCGTCGAGTTCCCCGGCCACACCGATCACATCATCCGCATCGGACTCGCCTGATCGGCTCCCTGGCCGTCGGTCCTCGCAACTTGGAGGGCCAACGGTCTACGCTGTCAGGTATGCGACTCGCACTGGTAAACGACAAATCAAAAGGATCAGTCACCGTCACGCTTGCAGACGAGAACGGCGACGGGATTGACGACGACACCGGCGAACCGGTAGAAGTCATCGAAGAGATCATCGACGTTGAACCTGAAGACGGCACTCACATCATGCCCGACGGTTCAATCATGGACGACGACGAAATGGAATATGGTGCGGACACCGTTCGCTGGCTGCTCGCCGTCGAAGGGACACCGACCGGGGACGGGCGCGAGTTCGAGCGAGATTCTTTGACGTGGCGAGAGCTGCCGCTGCCGCTCATGGCCACCGACGAAACCAGCCACGGCCACGACGGCGCGAAGCTGGTCGCCAACATCGTGTCGATCGAACGAGACGGCGACGAGATTTACGGTGTCTCAGAAATGATCTACTCGGAAGACGAACGGGTCGAAGCACTTCAGCAGCTCATCGTTGACGGTCACCTGCGAGGCGTGTCCGTTGACCTGGACAACATCGAAGGGCGAATGGAGTTCATGGCTCCTGAAGAGGAGATGGTGACGACCGACGCTGACGGCAACGAGATCGTGTCGATGCCGTTGGGCGGAGAGCGAATGATCTTTACGGCTGGCCGGATCATGGGCGCGACCGCTGTCCCGTTCCCGGCGTTCGCTGAAGCTCAGCAGGTGTCGGCGTCGCTCACGGCCGCAGCCGGATCGGTGATGACAAAGCAAGACGAGCCGTCGCTGATTGTGCCGCCCGACAATCCTCCGGTCGCTTGGATGGCAAATCCAAACTTGGCTGGCCCGACTCCTCTGACCGTCGGAGAAGATGGTCGCGTGTCTGGTCACCTGGCGCTTTTCGATTCGTGCCACATCGGATTTCAGGACCGCTGCGTTCAGCCTCCACGATCGGCGTCTGAGTACGCCGCGTTCCATTCTGGGGCACTTGTGACCGCGGAGGGCGAAACGGTCCGTGTGGGGCAAATTACGGTGGACTGCGGGCACGCTGCTCTCAGAGCGAACGCCGAGAAAGCGTCGGAGCATTACGATCACACCGGCTGGGCCGCAGCCGATGTCCGCTGCGGTGAAGATGCGTTCGGCATTTGGATCGCTGGGGCGATGCGTCCTGGCTTGACAGCTAACGCTGTCCGTGCGTTCATGGGCGCTGACGTGTCGGGCGACTGGCGTGCGATCAAAGGCAATCTTGAACTGGTCGGCATCGCTTCGGTGAACGTGCCCGGTTTCTCGAAGGCGCAATTCTCGCAAGGCGATCGCGTCTCTCTTGTCGCTTCGGTGCCGATCTGTACCGACGTTCAGCGTGAACCCGGCTACGACGACATCGCTGAGCGGATCGCTTCGACGGTCGGCTTGGCCCGCTGGCAGATCGACGCAGAACGCGACCGGCTCGCTCTGTCTGTCGGAGTTCACCCGGCGCAGCGACGCCTAGCCCTGCTCCGCCAGGTGCAGCGGGAAGCGTTCTGAGCCGTGGCTTGAGGCGGCAACAGGAGAGGAGCTGCCGTGAGTAGCCCGCAACCAGTTTCAAGATCAGCGATGGCCGTTCAGGCCGGATCACAAAAGTATTATGAAGTCCTAAAGGGCGAAACTTTTACGGGCCGACGCTTCACTTCGCTGGTGTCCGCAAACAGATACGCAAACGCAATCGGAGGGAAAGTCCGCACGGTGTGACAATCGTGTGCTACAGTCCCTCGCAGAGAAACGACGACGGCCGCGGGGCGAAGCCCTGACGTTGCGACTCCGGCCTAGTACCGGGGACGCTGTGACGAATAATCATATTCCAACATCACAGCCCCTGGAGGCAACGTCATGGCCGATACCCCGGCAATCCCCGAAGACAACAACCTCGATTCGATCGAGACCGCTGAGCTTGAAACCACCGTTTCCGAGCTTCGTGAAGAGTTCACCCGTCTGTATGACGAGCAGGCTCCTCTCGCCGAGTTGAACGAAATCGCCAGCCGTGTCGAAGCAATCGACGCCGAGCTGGACGGCCGCAGCCTCGCCGCTGAAGCCGAAGCCGCTGAGCGTTCTGCTCTCGCCGACAAGATCGCAGCAACCGCTCCGGTCGCTGCCGAAGAAGCTGAAGTCGTCGCTGAAGCTGAAGCGATCACAGAAGAAGCCGCCGAAGTGGTCGAGCCTGTCACGGCTTCTGCTGCTCCTTCTGCTCGCAGCATCGCACGCCGCACCGTCACCCCGGTTGCCCCGTCAACGAACGATCGCGAAGTGGTCATCACCGCTGCCGCCGATGTTCCTGGCTACTCCAACGGACAGTCGCTCGACAAGAAGGGCATCGCCATTGCGATGCACGCTCGGTCCCGCAACCTGTCTGACAGCAAGGGCCAGGCTGCGAAGTTCTCGGTCGCCTCGATCCAGTCGAACAACGAGTTCACCATCGGCGACCATGATGTCGCTGACGACGTGATCCGTGCGTCGGTTGACTCGCAGCTCAAAGGCAAGGATGCGGCCGCTCTCGTCGCTTCTGGCGGCTGGTGCGCTCCTTCGGAGACGCTCTACGAGATGTTCGGCGTCGCTTCTGACGACGGCCTGCTCGACCTCCCTGCTGTCGGCGTCAGCCGCGGCGGCTTGAACGTCCCGTCGTTCGTCGGCATCGACCAAGCCACGGCCGGTCTTTGGACCTGGACCGAGGCGACTGACCTCAGCGGCCCGCAAGCGATCACCGATCTCGACGTAGCAGCTACTGTTGCTTCGGCGACGGTGGCAGCTCACGGATACGTCACGGGCCAGACGGTCACCGTCACCGGCACCGGCGTCGCTCTGCTCGACGGCAGCTATGTCATCAACGTTGTGGATGCGAACACGTTCTCGTTCACGACTACGGCAGCCGACACGACCAACGCCACCGGCATCGTCCAGGCGATCAAGCAGTGCCTGCACATCCCTTGCCCGTCGTTCATGGACTACCGCCTTGAGGCTGAGGGTCTTTGCATCACGAACGGCAACCTGATGGATCGTGCGTTCCCTGAGATGGGTTCGTACTTCGTTGACCTCGCCGTCAAGGCTCACTACCACCGCCTGTCCGCAGCCAAGATCGCGAAGATCGTGGCGACGGCAACGGCAGTCACCGTGACCACGGTCCCGTCTGACATCGCTGGCGATCTCCTGAACGCCATCGACTTGCAGGTTGCTGACTACCGCAACCAGTTCCTGATGGGCAACGGCACCGTCCTCGACGCTGTGTTCCCTGAGTGGGTCATCGAAGCGATTCGTTCGACGCTCGCAATGCGGGCAGGCATCGACAAGCTGGCCGTCAGCAACGACGAGATCATCTTCTACTTCACCGTCAGGAACATCCGGCCGCAGTTCGTCGCGAACTACGGCGACCTGTTCAACGCAACCGCTGCGACGGCGTGGCCTGCAACGACCAAGTTCCTGCTCTACCCGACCGGCGGATACGTCTTCGGTGATGGTGGAACCCTGGACCTCGGCGTCGTCCGTGACAGCGTTCTCAACGCAACGAACGACTTCACCGCTGCCTGGACCGAGCAGTTCTACACCGTCATCCAGCGTGGCCCTGCTGCCCGTGAAGTGACCGTGACGACTTCGGTCAACGGCCAGACCGGTGGACCGGAGTTCGTCGGAGCCTGATTCCTGATTGGGGGCGGGCACTTTCTCGCACGGCGAGTGCCCGTCCCCATCCTGGATTTCCACTGATCTGATCGAAGGAGCGAACATGGCAACACTGGTCGAATATTCGGCATTACTGAATCTCACAGACGCACCGACGAGCGTGCCATACCGGTACGGCTTGTTCTCTGCGGTGAACTTTGACCAGATCGGTGAACACGACCGGCTCGGTATGACTTGGCGGTCTGACGCCTGCCAGCAGCCCGGTATCACGATCGGCGAATGCAAAGCGATTCCGCCTGCGGTGGTTGCTCCGCTGGCTGCCTCCGCTTGTGGATACATCGGCACCGCCGAAGCGTTCACGGCGTACATTCTCGATGAAGATTCGCTGGCTGGCGTTCCGCTTTCGCAGCACGAAACTCAAGCACGCAATCGTTTCATCGCTGCTGAGCAGTGGGGCGTTGAGAACCAAATAGCGGCGTCCCTGGCAACCGCTGGAGCTGCGGCCGCTTCGATCATCGACATCGCTCCGCTGGTTCATGCTCAGAAGAGCATCCCCGACAAATATCAGACGATGCTCGCGCACGTCGAATCTCAGCTGTCAATCGTGACCGGCAACGAGGGCATCATCTATATGTCCCGGTTCGCTGCGTCGATGCTGTCTACCGTCCTGACCACATCGGGCGGAATGCTTCGCACGGTCCTCGGGACTCCGGTAGCTGCGATGGGCGGCTGGCCTGACGTAACCGAGAACACGCTCATCACCGAGGATGTCATCTACGGGACTGGCCCAGTCAAAGCTGCCCGTGGCGACATCGATGTCTACAACGGGACCGGCGATCTGTCGGTCAATGATGCTTCGATCATCGTGCAGCGGACCTACTCATTTGGGTGGGACTGCGGCGTCGTCGGTTCATCGGTAACTCTTTAATCAACACATCGCCTGAGGAGGCAAAGCAATGGCAACTCAAATCTTGAACTCATTACGAGGCCGAGTCATGCGGCTCACCCGTTTGGACGAATGCGGCGTGCCCGTTGTTGGTGCCTGCTCGTCAATCGTGACGGCCGGATTCATCACGGTTGAGTTTGCTCCTGAGGTCGAAGCCGGTGAAGAGTACACATCGAAGAACGCATGGGGCGACTTCTGCATCGACGAGAAATCCGCTGACTACAACAAGTGGGTCAACGTCAACATCTCGATGTGCGAAGTCAACCCTGACGTGCTCGATATCGTCGGTGGCGGCAACGCAATCACAGACGGCACCGACACGATCGGCTCGTCCTTCGGCCAATACAACAGCCTCGGAGCGTTCGCTATCGAAGTGTGGACTAAGCAAGCTGGCGGTGCCTGCGTTGCTGGCACGCCGGAGTGGGGCTACTTCCTCGCTCCGTACTGCATCAACGGTTCGCTCGACGGTTCGATCACGATCGAGAACGGCGTCCTGACGATCGGCCTGAAGGGCGAAGGACAACCTTCTGTCGCTGGCTGGGGCGTCAACCCGTACGCAGACAACCCGCTTCTGACCGCTGCTGGTATGCCGGTTGGCGATCTTTGGGCAGTCGTTCGCACGACGGTCCAGCCGCCTGCTGTCACCGTCGGCTGCGTGGCTCTCGCCTGATGGGCCGCTTCGACCATTTGTATGTCCCGGTGGAGGCTGAAGTCGTAGCTCCGGTGGAAGTCGCCAAGAAGGCTCCCGCTCGGAAGAAAGCTACGGCCAAGAAGTCGTCCAACAAGTCGCCCGCCAGCGACGACTGATCCTCTAGGCTCGGGCCATGAGCCGAACTGTACAATCTGCCTGGCCGGTCGTCACCTATCCGTGCGACGTTTCCGGTGTCACGCCCGCGGTGTTGTCTGCGGCGCTTACATCGGCGTCTACGTGGCTCTGGGCGCTCTCTGGCCGCAGGGTCGGAGCGTTCACGACTGTCGAGGACCGGTACCGGGGCGCTTCTGATTGCGGTATCTGTGCGATTGGCGCATACAAAGACGGCAACGGATTTTGGCGTAACGGGATTCAGCCGACCAACTGCTGCGCTTTGACGTTGGAATCTCAGCCGGTAAAGGCGATCACCGAGATCCGTTTGTCTGGCGTCGTGCTCGATCCTGCTTCGTATGTCCTCGAAGGCAACACGATCATCCGGCTCGGTCAATGCTGGCCGTGCGACTTGGATTGCCAGGTCGCTCCGATTGAAGTGGATTACACGTGGGGCGTCCCTGTCGATGTTCTCGGCCTCGAAGCGTGCGCCGAGCTGACATGCGAGTTCATTGCCGGGATGACCGGTCAGGCTTGCCGTCTTCCATCTCGGGCCGTGTCGGTGTCGAGGCAGGGCGTCTCGATCGAGATGCAAGATGCCCAGCAGTTTGCTGATAACGGCTTGACCGGGTTGCCGATCTGCGACGCTTGGATCAGGACGTTAAACCCTGGACAGTTGCAGCAGCGCTCTAGGATCATTTCTGTTGATACCGGACGCCGTGTATGAGCACGCCGCTCGGGCCTTACGAATTGTGCGAGTGGCTCCGCTCCGCCATCGAAGCCGACCTGATCGCGTGCGGCTCTGAACCAATCACGAACACGTACAACGGTGTCGGCCTAATCGCTTGGGATGATTGCTGCGGCCAGCTCGTCGTGACGCCTGAGCGGATCTACCGGTCGCAAGAGTTCCCGAATGAAGACACGACCGACGAACGCTGCTTCGCCGGGTCGATCGCTGTGACCCTTCTAGCGTCCCTGGTTCGCTGCGTGCCGAGTCCTGACGACCGGGGCAACCCTCCAAAGCCCGCAGCCCTTTCGCTCGCTCACAAGGCGATTCTCGACGACGCTGCAATTGTCTGGCAGTCGATGGGCGGGCCGATAGATCCCGAGTGGGATCGGGCTGCGTTGTCTCAGACGTTTGTCGGCAACCAGGGCGGCTGTATCGCGATCGAGTCGCGCGTCACGATCGGCGTGCAATCTGAGGATTGGTGTACGGGCTGCTGATGGCCGAGGTCACTTTCAAGCTCAACCAGAAGCAGATCATCGACCAGTTGACTGGTCCTAGCGGTGCGGTGGCTCTTGACTTGTTGAAGCGTGGGCGGCGGGTACAGAACTTGGCGCAACGTTTGGCTCCTGTCGATCAGGGCACTTTGCGAGCCTCGATCACGACCGAGGTCAGCGGCTCCGGCAAAAACTTGATATGCCGCATCGGGACGAACCTGGACTACGCGATCTACGTCGAAAAGGGCACCGGTATTTATGCGGGCCGAGGATACATCACGTCCAAGACGGGCGGCTTGATGCGCTGGCCGAACAAGAACAACAATTACAGGACCACGGGTGGCAATCGTCGGTACTCGGGCGGCAAGACAGCCAAGTACGTTTACGCCAAGAAGATCAAAGGCATGAAGGCGCAGCCGTTTTTGGAGCCTGCGCTGGTGGCGGCTGCTTAGCCATATTCCCGGTGCTTGATCTTTAGCGGGCCACACCGACTAGAGTCTTGAGCAATGCCTATCTCCTCCAAGAACCAAGACTCGTTCAACGCTGCGCTCAAGCGCGTGTCCGAAGAAGCGAACGTCCTGAAACGGACTTACAAGGGTCTTGAGTTCGAGTTCTCGTTCTTGCCGTCGATGTCGATGCCTGCGATGGAAGTGGTCGGCAAACTCCAAGAGCTTGGTGAGTCGTCCTCGCCGATCCCGGTGTTCAAGACGGTGCGCGAGTTCATGAAGCTCATGGCTGTCTCCGACACTTACGACGATGTCGTGTTCTTGCTTGACGAAGCGATCATGACGCCGCAGGACTTGATCGAGCTACAGCAAGCCGTTGTCCAGGGTGTCGCTGCCCGCCCTACCGTGAGGTCGTCATCATCGGATTCTGGCTCGTCACCGGATGGTCCGACTTCGACGGCCTCTGCGCTTACCGAAACATCGACGCCTCAGCCCTCCCTCTAGACCGGCTCCTCAACCTGTTCATGTCGTACCTACGGCAGCGGGTAAATGAGGAGCAATGGCAAGATGTGATCGAGGCGCTCGAACCGCCGAACAGAATCGACCCGCTGACTGGCTTGCCATACGGCTGGGTTGAGGACGACGAACTTGACGGCTTCGACGCCATACTCACGGGACGAGGCGAAGGTTAGTAGCCTGACGGTATGCCAACTCCGATCGCTGAGGCATTTGTCTCGATTCAACCTGTCTTCGACAAGTTCGACTCTGGCCTCAAAACGTCTTTACAGAAGGCCGAGAAGTCGGCGCAGCGTGCGGCGACGCAGATCGAGACGACGTTCAAGAGCGCGGCTTCGGACTCGGCGCAGGCGTTCGACGCTTTAGATTCCGACATTGAGAACTCGGTCAAGAACCTGGACCTCGGTGCGGTCGAGAAGTCGTTTGATGCTGCCGCTGCTGACGCGTCCGAATCGTTCCAAAATCTTGACGGCGATATTGAGAACACGGTCAAGAACCTCAATCTGAGCAAGGTCAAAACGTCGTTTGATGCGGCGGCTGCTAAAGCCGAGAATGCCTTCAACACGATCAAGTCGAAAATCGAGGGCACGGTTCAAAGCCTGAACCTGAGCAGGGTCAAAAAGCAGTTCGATGGCGCGGCCGAGGATGCTGTCAGAGCGTTCGACAATGTTGAGAAAGACATCGAACGCAAAGTTGACGACATTGACGTAAACGTTGACGCCGAGTTCGAGGCGGCTGGCAGCTCTGGCTCCGCATCGTTCCTCTCAGGGATGAAAGGGCTGAAGGGCGGTGTCGCTGCGATCGGCGTTGCCGCTGGCGCTGCGTTGGGCGCAGGGTTCAAGTCGGCGATCGACCGGGACAACGTAGCCGCTACTTTGTCCGCCCAGTTCGCTCTGACAGAAGACGAGTCAAGGATTGCCGGACGGGTCGCTGGGCAGGTCTACCGGTCTGCTTGGGGCGAGAGCCTGGAGGCCGCTGGTGCGGTCACTGGAGCACTTCTGCAATCGTTCCCCGACCTCGATCCTCTGGGCGGCGAGATTGAAGATTTGGCTGGCCAGGCGTTTGCTCTTGAGCAGGCGTTCGGTATCGACTCTTTGGAGCTAATCAACTCGGCGAGCATCGCGGTAACGAGCGGCTTGGCGAAGGACGGGTCCGAAGCGCTCGACTTGCTGACCGGCTCGTTCCAAAACTTGTCGCCGGTTGTCCGTGACGAAGTGGTAGCGGCGACGAATGAATATGCAAAGTCGTTTGCAGCGCTCGGCATCGACGGTCCGGCAGCGTTCGGTCTACTCACCAAGGCGGGCGAGCAGGGCGTCATCGGCATCGACAAGGCGGGCGACTCGATCAAAGAGTTCACGATCCGTGCGACTGACGGATCAGACACTTCGGTGGAGGCGTTCGCAGCGATTGGCCTGTCTGGCGATGACATGGCGAACCGTTTCCTTGCGGGCGGCGACGTTGCGGCCGATGCGTTTTCCGAGACGGTCGCCGGGCTGCTCGGTATTGAAGATCCGGCAGAGCAGGCGGCGACGGCGATCGCTCTGTTCGGGACGCCGCTGGAAGACTTGGGCACCGACAACATCCCTGATTTCTTGGCTGCGATCGGCGGGGCTGGCGATGAGCTGGGCAACTTTGTGGGCAGCGCTCAGAGCGTCGCTGACACGTTGGGCGGCACGGCGACTGCGAAGTTCGAGGCGTTCAAGCGTGAGGCGTTCGGGACGTTCGTTGACTTCCTAGTTGAGAACGTGATACCGACCATTGACAAAGTGAAGGTGTTCTTCCAAGAAGACCTGATCCCGTTGATGCAGGAATTGGCGGAATACTGGGAGCCGTATCTTCTGGCGATCCAAGACGTGTGGGATGAGGTGACGGGTGGGATCGAAGAAGGCGGCGGTGCCCTGATCGAACTTTGGCCCACGATTCGCGATGCGCTCAAGCCTCTCGTTGATTTCTTCGTGAACACTTTGATACCGATCGCCGCTCAAATACAGACCGCGTTTGTCAAGCTCCAGGTCAAGTTCTTCAAGCTCTGGCTTGACATCGTGGGGAGCACGATCACCAAGATCCAAGAGCTGGTGACCTACTTTCAGACCACGTTGTTCCCTGCGGTCAAGAAGGTGTTTGACGACATCCTGATTGCTCTCGAACCGTTCGTTGCCTACTGGAAGGAGATCTGGCCTCAGATCCAGACCACGGTGCAGAACGTTTGGGATGCGATCGTGGCGATCACGACGGCGGCGATGGCGGCGCTCGAAGTCGTAGTGAAAGTTGCGATGGTTGCGATCGGTGTCATCATATTTGTGGCTGTGAAAGTCATTCAGAAGCTGTGGGAGACGTTCGGCGAAACCATTTTCAACACTGTCAAAGTTGTGTTTGACAACCTCCTCATCTTCTTGGACATCGCGTTGCGTGTCATCTTGGAAACGATCAACTTCGTCACGGGCCTCATCACCCTGGACTGGCAGCAGACGTGGGATGCGATCAAGGCGATCCTGGTGCTGGCTTGGGAAAGCATCCAGTTGATTGTGAAGATCGCGATCGACGCGGTGTATGCCACCATCCAATTTGTACTCGATGCGATCGGGCTGTACATCGACATCGCTCTCGGTTTGATTAAGGCGTCATGGGAGCTTATTTGGGGCGGTCTTAGCACGTTCGTATCTGAGACGTGGGACAGCATTTCGGGCTTCGTTGTTGGCGGCATCGAGACGATCGTTGGGTTCGTCACTGAGCTTCCTGGCAAGATTGCGACTGCGGTGTCTGGTGCGTTCGACTCGATCACTGACGGGTTCAAATCCGCGATCAACGCTGTGATCCGTATCTGGAACAATCTATCGTTGCCATCGTTTAAGGTCGGCGGCTGGGACATTGGGTTGGGAATCAAAGCTCCAACGATCACGACGCCTGCGATCAACCTTCCCGACATTACAGAGCTGGCTAACGGCGGGG
>TARA_R110002110_G_scaffold28674_3_pt1 | contig 16278 bp, 17 predicted proteins | sample TARA_R110002110 | Tara Oceans TARA_R110002110 (sample SAMEA4397330) | marine metagenome | biome: Polar Biome; feature: [SRF] surface water layer (ENVO:00010504); material: water (ENVO:00002006), including particulate matter (ENVO:01000060) such as... | depth 5 m
ATTTGCAAATTAAAAATGGATTAGTTGCAGACAATAAAGACAATGCCGCGAAAGGAGCAACAGCGCTACTTGCAGCCTTTTCAAATTTTGATATGTCAAAACTTGATGAAGCACAACATAAAGAATATATGGAAATACTTGAAAGTGCTAAAGAACATGCAGAACATATTGTAAAAAAACCTATTGATCATCAAAGAGAGCATTTTGAAACATTAAGCACAGATATTACTGATTTAATAACTTTATTAGGAACCGATAAAACCCTATATCAAGATTATTGCCCAATGAAAAAAGTAAGTTGGTTAAGCGAAACTAAAGAGATTAAAAACCCATTTTATGGAAGCAAAATGTTGACTTGTGGTTCTGTGAAAAAACAAATTAATTAAATGAAAATCGTAAAAGTAATAGTAATAGTTTTACTGGTTGCGTTCGTGGGAATTCAGTTTATTCCCACAGTAAGTAATCGAAGTGAATATGTTCCCAAAACAGATTTTATGTTGGTCAATACAGTGCCAAAAAAAATCAGTGAAAAATTACAAGTAAGCTGTTATGACTGCCATAGTAACAATACCCATTATCCTTGGTATAGTAAAATTCAACCTGGAGCGTGGTTTATGGCAAAACATATTAAAAACGGAAAAGAAGAATTGAATTTTAGCGAATGGGCAGACTATTCAGATAGAAGAAAAAAGAGCAAATTAAAATCAATTATAAGTCAGATCAAAGATGATAATATGCCTTTAAGTTCTTACACACTAATCCATAAAAACGCAAGTTTTTCAGAAGAAGAAAAAAAGGAAGTCATTACGTGGTTGACAGAATTAAAAGATAATTTATAAACAATAATTTAATATTAAAAAAAATGAAAAATTTAAAAATGAGTATTGTAACAATGGTATTGTTAATGGTTTCTTTTGCAAATGCACAGGAAAAAGAAAAAATGAACCACGACCATGGAAACATGAAAATGGATCATAGCACTATGAAAATGGATAAGATGAATAACACTAAAGCAGAAGCAGTTCTAGCTGATTATTTTATACTGAAAGATGCATTGGTAGGCGATGATTCAAAAAAAGCGGCACAGGCTGGAAGTAAACTAATGGTCTCTTTAAAGGCTTTTGATGTGAGCAGCTACAACAAAGAACAGCAAAAGGAGCTAGTCGATATTATAGAAGATGCTGTAGAAAATGCCGAACACATTTCAAAAAGTCCTATTGCACATCAACGTGAGCACTTTAAGACCTTAAGCACTGATATTACTGATATGATTGCCATTACTGGAACTAAAAATAAGTTGTACCAGCAGTTTTGCCCAATGTACGATAAGGGTAGTGCATGGTTAAGTACAAGTAACGAAGTAAAAAATCCATATTATGGTAGCAAAATGCTTAAATGTGGAAAAGTTCAAAAGGAAATCAACAATTAAGCCAGCTCTTTTATAGTGGAGGAACAAGTTATCTAATTCATAAAAGGGATCATAAGGTTTTCATTATTGATTCGCAATTTGTAAAAAATCCCCCATTTATGGTATTAGAAAAGTCCTAGTTAGGGAAGGGTAAAATATTAATGACTAGTCCTAGCCCTTCCCTTGTTAGGCACAATAAATTTTAAAAAAAAATTGATTTAATTATAAACAGCCTGTATAATCGAATAAAGATAACTCAATTAATAAGTTAATGGCATTTCTCTTCTAAATGGTAGGCAAAATATAAACTTTGATAAACAAACTAAATAATTATTAAATACTAAAATATTAAACAATAACATCATCAATGAGCAACTTCACTCAAATTATCCAACAATACAAAACCGATACGGAAAGCGTTTACAATACTTGGTTTGTCGATAATGATCAGCGATTAAAAGCATTCCGAACTATTCGTCGAGGTATTTTACAAGTAATTGATGATATTAAAAACAAAACTTTTCCAAACGATTTTAAAGGCAGTAGTTTAGAATTTGTATTGAGTTGCATCGCTGAACAAAAACAAATATTTGTAGGTGTAGCACATCCTTTTTATTGGAAACCAAAATTGCGAATTCCTGATATTTACGAAAACCAAAACAATAAAATCGCTTTTGGGCAATTTCTAGAAAATTGTATCAACGCCAAAACCGAAGAGCAAGTTGTCAAAGAAATAGTAAAACTAGATGAATTAAAAATAAAAGGGTTAGGTCCCGCGGTAGCGAGTATTATATATTTTTTGCATCCCACTTGGTTTCCCCCATTCAATACAGCGATTCTCAATGGATTTAATTTCTTATTCAAAGACAAAAAAAAATTAGGCAGTTGGACAGAATACCTGAAAATTAGAGAAACAATATTAGAAACCAACAGCAAACACAAAGCGGAACTATCAAACGATTTAGGTGCAATTGCAGGCTTATGTTTTGAAATTGGCACCCAAAAAATGCTGATTGGTAACGATGAATATTTAAGTGAAGACGAACGTACAAAGTTTGAAAAAAACATCTTAAAACGACAAAAAGAAATTCAGGAAGAAAAATTGGCTGAAAATCTTCATAATGAAATGCAATACCATTTATTAAAAATTGGAGTTTCATTGGGTTATGATGTTACACCAGCTAGTAATGATAAAGGTAAAGCGTTTAATAGTCAAAGTTTTTCGTTTATATCAATTAGTAAATTCCCAGAATTACCAACGGATAAAGACACTCAAAACACAATAAAATTAATAGATGTTCTTTGGTTTCAAAAAGGAACAAACAAAATCATTGGAGCTTTTGAAGTTGAAAAAAGCACCAGTATTTACTCCGGTATTTTACGCCTTTCTGATCTATATTTTAGTATTTCCAATGGTGAAGAAGTATTTTATATCATCATTCCGGATAGTCGCGAAAAAGATGTGATACAACAACTGAACAGACCCGTGATTAAGAATTCAAAAATAAACATCAAGTACATTTTGTTTTCAGAATTGCGAAGTCAATGTGACGCGATTTGCAAATTTGGTTCAGACTATTCCATAATGGAAAAAATAGCAAAATCAATTTAAAAAATAAGAAGAGCTAATGATTAAAGGTAAAAAAGCAAAATGGATTAGAAAATCCCATCGCTATTTAGGAATATTTTTAGGACTTCAATTTTTAATGTGGACCATAAGTGGTTTGTATTTTAGTTGGACCAACATAGATGATATTCATGGAGAACAATTTCATAAAAAAGGAATAGTTGCAGAATCGTTTTCAGGTTTAATAAGTCCTTCAGACCTTAAACCTTCGACAACTATTCAATCTATCGAATTGAGAGATATTGATAAACAACCTTTTTATTGGGTGAATCAAAAACTGCTTTATAACGCCAGGACAGGGGAAGTCAAAAATGGTGTTTCAAAAGAAGAAGCGGTTTCAATTGCAGCTAAAAATATTGTTTCGAATCTAAAAGTAAAAGAAATACAACTTATTACAGAAGTTGGGAAACATCATGAATACAGAGAGAGATTGTTACCTGCTTATGTTATATCCTATCAAGAGCCAAATAATTTGAAAGTGTATATTTCAGTAAATGATGGCAAACTACAAACAATAAGACATCGTGATTGGAGATGGTTTGATTTTTTATGGATGACCCATACCATGGACTACGAAGGGCGAGACAATATGAATAATATTGTATTAAGAGTTTTTTCATTGTTAGGATTAATAACCGTTTTAAGTGGTTTTTTACTTTGGTACATCTCCTCTCCTACCATTAGAAAAATTTGGAAGAAAATAAAAAAATAATAATTTAAAATTAATAGAAATGAAATCATCAAAAAAATTGTTCGTAAAAGTTCTTTTATTAGTAGTGTCATCGGCAAGTATGTTTGCCCAAGACAAGGACACAGAGGCTGTAAAAGCGGTGCTAAAACAGTACAATACTGCTATTGAGAAATTAGATGTTACTGGTACTGAAAAATTATTTACTTCCGATTCAAAAATATATGAATCAGGCGGCAATGAAGGCAGCTATGCTCACTATTTAGAACATCACCTTGCACCCGAAATGAAAGCGTTCAAATCGTTCACTTTCAGCGATTATAAAGTTGCTGTTACCTTGAGTGGCGAGTATGCGTTTTCAACCGAAACGTACAATTATACAATTGTAGTGGCAAAAGACAATAAAGAGTTAAAACGCAAAGGAATTGGCACAAGTGTTTTAAAGAAAATGAATGGGCAATGGAAAATCATGATGAGTCATAATTCATCCAGAAAATAATACCATAACTTAGATTAGACTCATAGAGCGACAGGAGAATGATTAAAAAAATTATAAAATACTACTCCAAAAAAAAGCACATTATATGTCCTGATATCTACATCGGTAAAGGGACTGTTCCTCTATTGTTTTTTATAACCTTACTTTTTGCTTTAGCAATATGGTGGCTTAATCATGATCTATCTCTTGTGGATTTCTGGAAAAATTTACCAGTAGATCATAAGATAATTGAACTTTTTTGCGAAAAAACAGAAATGAAAAAAGTGGTGCGCCAACCTGTTAATACATTTAGTGGAATAATCTATTTGATCGTGGCAATTATTATTTTAAAAGAAAGTCAGAAGGAATTAAAGAATAGTAGCGCTGAAAAACAAAACAAAGAAAATCTGATTCATAAAATATTTTTTGCCTTCATTCTTCTGTATGTTTTTTTAGCATGTACCTTCTATCATTCTTCACTTACGAATTTTGCTTTTAAAATTGATTTCTCGGCTGTATATTTTTTTTCGCTTTTTCCTATAACTTATCTATCCTACCTATGGCTGCTTACTAATAATCCGAAACTGTCAGATATCTCAAAAAAGAGTGTAATTATTGCCATCTATTCCGTTTATCTTATTGTCTGTCTTTTATTATCCTTTTTTGTTCCAAAAGGCAAAGAACATATAGTCAGTTTTGTATGTATTTTGATGTTTTTTGCATTTGCTATTACAATACTTTTAAAAAATCCCAAGAAAGAAAACGTCAATTACTTGGTCTCAAGTATTATTTGCACTATCGTAGCTCTTGTTTGGTTAAAGTTAGATAAACACACTTTTATGTGTAACCCTAACAGTTATTTTCAACCACATAGTTTGTGGAATCTATTTATAGGACTGTCAGGATTCTATTTTTACGTGTTTATGCGAAACGAAGATAATCCTAAAAAATATTTAACTTAAATATTTAAAAGCAAAAATAACTAGGATGCAAAATATTCAAAAATATAAATCAACAAATAGAAAATAGTAAGGCAAAAACAAAAAAGTAGTTTTTGTTTTTATCTAATAGTTCATAGATACAGAAAGAAGTCACTATAACCTATTCTAAAATAAATACGCCTCATTATATAAATTTAGAACAAACAACTAAATCATGAAAAATAATATAATCTAAATAACTTTTAAATCGAAAAATTATGGAAACTTAACACACAGTATCGCAGTTAATGGTAAAAAGACATCGGTAGTCGACCCCGAAATAAAAAAATTAATAAAAATTAGTATTATCAGCTAAAAAGCTGAAATTATGTTGATTAAAGCAAAACGTAAAGAACTAGATAAATAAAACCCTAAGAATTCATAAACCAATTAAAAATCAAAAAAAATGAAAAGAATAATAGTAGTAGCATTCATTCTCTGTATCTACTCCTTTGCGCAAGCGCAAGATATGAAGGGGATGAATATGAAGAAAAAAGAAAATACTGAGAAGACACAGTCAGTAACATACACCTGCGTGATGCACCCCGAAATTCACGCTGACAAGCCAGGGAAATGTCCTAAATGTGGAATGACATTGATTAAGGAAAAAATGAAAGCGGTTAAGAAATCGGCAGTTAAAAAGCAGGATGAAATGCAAATGCCCATGAAGGAGACTTCTAAAAAGAAGGACAATAGGGACAATATGAAAACGGATACTACTGATGCGCATCAAAATCATAATATGAGCAATATGGATATGCCAAAAGCAACTATAGAGACCGTAACTAAAATTGAAAACAACACACCGCCAAGAACAGTGCGTTACGATTTATATGTGCGAGATACGATCGTAAACTTCACAGGAAAATCTAAAAGAGCAATTGCTGTAAACGGACAAATACCGATGCCTAAACTTACTTTTACAGAAGGAGACATTGCAGAAATTTATGTACACAACGAACTGGATGAAGAAACTTCTCTGCATTGGCACGGATTATTTCTACCCAACCGTTATGATGGTGTTCCCAATCTTACACAAATGCCGATCAAAGCGCATACCACTCATCTATACACCTTCCCTATTATTCAGCACGGAACGCATTGGTACCACAGCCACACTGGTTTGCAAGAGCAAATTGGAATGTACGGTAATTTTGTAATGAATAAAAGAGCTGAAGACCCAACTTTTAGAAGCGGTATTGACGATTTGCCAACTATACCAATAGTACTAAGTGAATGGACCGATATAAAACCCGAAAACGTACATCGAATGTTGCACAACGCAAACGATTATCCAGCCATTAAAAAAGGAACAACCCAAAGTTATGCAGAAGCCATAAAGCAAGGTTATTTAGGTGTTAAACTAAAAAATGAATGGAAAAGGATGAATGCAATGGATGTAAGCGATGTGTTTTACGACAAAATCCTTATGAATGGTAAGCAAAGTACGGATGTGAAAAGTATTGATGAAAAACCTTTAAAAGCAGGTGATAAAGTACGTTTACGCATATCTAATGGTGGGGCTTCTTCCTATTTTTGGCTTACTTATGCCGGTGGGAAAATAACAGTAGTTGCAAATGACGGTAACGATGTAGAACCTGTAGAAGTAGATCGATTAATTATTGGTGTTTCTGAAACTTACGATGTTGTCGTTACTATTCCTGCCGATAAAACTGCTTTTGAATTTTTAGCCACCACTGAAGATAGATTGTATTCAGCTTCTTATTTTATTGGGGATGGTATCAAACAACTTATCAAACCGCTTCCCAAACTTAAATATTTTGAAGGAATGAAAATGATGAACGGAATGATGAAAATGAATGGCGATTTAGATGATATGGGTATGAGTATGTCCTACAATCAAATGGATATGAATGTGGTAATGTACCCTGAAATTACCGGAGAACAAAAAAAGAAAGACGATAAAAAAATGCAGGATATGAAAATGACAGAAGCCGATTATAATAGTAATGCGCTTTCGGATATTACTACCTTAAATTATGCAATGTTAAAATCGCCAACTAAAACTATACTTCCTAAAGATGCTCCAGTAAGAGAATTAAAATTTGAATTGACAGGAAATATGAACCGCTATGTTTGGAGTTTAGACAACAAAGTAGTTTCCGAAGCGGATAAAATATTAATTAAAAAAGGCGAAAATGTTCGCATCACAATTCATAACAATTCTATGATGCGACACCCAATGCACTTGCACGGACACGATTTTAGGCTATTAAATGGTCAAGAAGATTACGCTCCTCTAAAAAACGTTGTGGATATAATGCCAATGGAAACCGATGTATTTGAATTTAATGCAAATGTAGAAGGTGATTGGTTCTTTCATTGTCATATTTTGTATCATATGATGAGTGGTATGGGGAGAGTCTTTTCCTATGAAAATCAAGAACCAAATCCCGAAATTCCTAACCCGAAACTGGCACAACGAAAATTATTTGCTGACGATAGAAAATTTCATTTTATGGCAGAAAATGATTTTGCAACAAACGGAAACGATGGAGAAGCGATGTATCAAAGTACACGTTGGAGTATTGGAACAGAATGGAGATTAGGATACAATGATATGCACGGTTACGAAACCGAAACACACATAGGACGATATATTGGTAAAATGCAATGGCTAATGCCTTTCATTGGTTTTGATTGGAGATACAGAAAAATGGGAATAGACAATCAGGAACATAATCTATTCGGCCAAACCAATACCAAAGACAACAGGGCTATTTTTAGTGCGGGGGTCAACTATACTTTGCCAATGCTAATAATGGCTCAGGTGGAAGTATTCACCGATGGAAATTTTAGATTACAATTTGAGCGTAAAGATATTCCAGTTTCTAAAAGACTACGAATGAGTTTAATGTGGAATACCGACAAAGAATATATGGCAGGTTTGAGATACATTGTTAAAAGAAACTTTGGAATAACAACTCATTATGATAGTGATATGGGAATGGGATTAGGAGCTACTTTTAATTACTAAAATTTTTTATTTAAGGTTAATGCTGAAGATGCTTATAGTAAAATATAAGCATCTTTTTTTATCTAAACATCTAACAACGTGTTAATTATACAACTATTATTAAGGATAATGTAACATTTTGATAAATTAGTTATAGTACCTTTATATTGTAAAAATTACTTCATACCAAATATTAAAGAAAATGGAAACTCAAAAAACGTACACCTGCCCAATGCATCCAGAAGTTACTTCGGATAAACCCGGAAAATGTCCCAAATGCGGAATGAATTTAGTCGAGAAAAAAGAATGAAAATTCTACTGGCAACCGACGGTTCAAAATATAGTAAAACAGCAATTAATGAAATTGCCAACAGACCTTTTCCGCCCAAAACTGAAGTATGCATTCTTGCTGTTTATGAAATTACAGCCATTGTAAACACATTAGAACCAATGGGCGTCTCCCACGAATACTATGCACAATTTGATGAAAACGCATTTCAAAATGCAGAAAATAATACAAAAAGTGCAGTCGAAATTCTTGAAAATAAAAATCCAAATCTGTTAGTAACAACAAAAGTAGTTTCAGGTTCACCAAAAAGCGTAATACTTGATGAAGCCGAAAAATTTAAAGCAGATTTGATAGTAGTTGGCTCACATGGTTACGGAGCAATTGAGCGTTTTTTTTTAGGTTCTGTTTCGCATTCAGTTGCTTTACATGCAAAATGTTCTGTAGAAATTGTTCGTAAATAAAAAACGTAACAAGAGACAAACGCATATCCATTTTGTTGTGCCGAATTATTGAACTTATTGGTAGTTAAAACGATTTAATGTAAGTTCCCTTATTGTAAGTATATTGTATCGTCAAAAAGATTTGTAGATGTTTTTATATCCATGTCTTTTTCTTGGCCTATTATTTAATTCATTTCCAGTAAAATCTAATGAATTGAACTTTTTTACATTTTATTTAGTCCATGTAGTTTACATCTTTTTTTTCGGACGTCTGTGTCCATTAAGAGGTTTTATGGGATAATTTTCAAGAATATCATACACTGCAGGATGTAGATTATCCCCAATATAAGAAGGGTCATATAAATCACCTTTAGCGGTTCCTGTCCATACAAGTTTATTCAGTTTCCGGTCAATTACATTCAGTGTGATTGCCCCTTCAGTATATTCTACCTTTTGGGTAACATAAGTGGTATAATTGTAATTATAGTGATGGAGGTAATAGTGATTGCCGGGATAATGGTAATAATAGGGGTTATGATAATACCAACCCAAAGGATAGGTAGAAGAAGGAGTACTGACTGTTTTTTCCTTTTTAACGGCAGTGATAACCAATTCCAGAAAAACATCTGGTGTGTCAATACTTATCTTGTATCCCCTCCCTCCCATACAATGACTAAAATAGTTACGTGCATTGTTGCGAATAATCTGGTTATTATATTCGCCACCAACTGTATCTTTATCCGGTAGCCAAGCAAAGGTTTTGTATTTCGTAAAATCAATACTGCGATCATAATTAGAAGTGATTTTCGTATAAACCCCGCATCCGGCCATAGCGACGAAAAGAAAGCTAATTAAATAGCCGTAAAAATTTTTATCTGTTTTCATGTTTTCTCTTTTTTAATGGGCCATTTTCTAAGTATTAATTATTTTTTTTTATGGATTTAATTAGTTAGATTTTTTAAGTACGGTCTGAAAAATTTGTATCGTTATTTCGTTGTTCCATCCTTTGGGTAAAATGATACCAAAATCACTTAATCTCAATTTAAAGTTGAGTGTAAGTAAACAGGAGATCGTTTCGTTACTTGCAATATGTATAAGCAATCCGTTTACAAATACTCTTTTCGTCTTTCCATTCAAATATAATTCAGCTCCAAAATTTAGTTTGTGATCTGGATGTTGTAATGTCTCCACGTAAGGAATGTTTAGTTGTCCTTTCAGTAATACCTGCCCAATGTTTGAGTTGATAAGCTTCACATTCAATGAATCTGTTGAAGTGCGTAGAATAGCTGGATTAAACATTAGTTCGATTTCAGCATTTTCATAATTGATTAAAACAAACAGGTGATTGCTATTGGCTATTATAATGGAATCTCTGTGCGAACCTATAACTTCAATACTTCCTTCCCTGGTTTGATATCTTTGCTGTGCCTTAGCTGAAAAGCTCCATAGTAGTAATACAATATTAGTGAATACCCATACTATTTTTAATTTTTTTGCCATGATTTTATATTTAATATAATATAGGTCTGCTTGTACTTCTTTTTCTTAATTTGAATTATTTATATTTTTTTCATTTTTTTAATGATTCTGCCCTTGGTGTTCCATCATTTCACCTGAATTTTTAAGAGAATTTATATAAACATAAACCGAAAAGATTTCTTCTTCGCTCAAAATGTTTTCCCATGCTGGCATTGCAGTTCCCTTGACTCCTTTTTTTATGAGGTATATTCTTCCTTGATTTGAATAATAGGACGAATGTTCAGGGTTAGTAAAATCGGCTGGCTTTGGTTGTAATGTCGCTGCTCCTGGACCATCCCCTTTACCGCCACGACCGTGACAACTGGAACAATATTTTATGAATATCTCTTTCCCTTGTGCTAGCTGTTTCGCTGTACCAAGAGATAGGGTCTGATCATATTTTTCGCCTAATTCCTGTTTTAACCATTCACGAGTTTCATTCGTTGTGAATGCTCGCTATGTTCAGGATTGTGATTTTCTTCTTCTTTTTGTTGAGGGTAGTTCTGTTCAACTGGTTTCTCTTTTTTTTCTGAATTCCGGCAGGAAGTAAGCATTAACAGTACATACATCATTAAGGTAATGATGCAAGTATTGTTTTTATAGTTCGATAGAGTTTATGCAGAGTGTGTCCGAAGAATGCACCATGATGTTTTGATTTTTTCATAGTTGTTGAATAATTTTTTTGACTACACCAATATAAATACTCAATATTTTTAATCACTAAAAAACACTTAAATAACACACAAATCATTATACTTAAGTATTTTATAAATATTCTTTTCTATTTCAATATAAATTTACGATTTATTTAAATATGTCCTCGGAATTTATAAATTTTCTATTTCCATAAATTAGAAATTTCATTGACCCTAGATCCCCTATTTCACCTATGTTTATAAAGCTGAAAGTCAAATTATGCAGAGGTGCCAATTTCCTGTTACAATTTTAATAAAACCATATTTGAATTAATTTTAAATGAGTTAGAGTGAAAAACATAATAAATCTGTTCTTTGGATTAAATACAACATTACAATCTAAAAGGTAATAAAATTGATGAACCATTATCAAATTTTGTATAGAATTTATGGAATATTAAGATTTACTTAATATTTATTTTTCAAAGTATTAGTAGTCAATAAAATTTATTACTTTTACAATCTTGAAAAAATCAATTGCCATATCATTCCTTTTTATCTTTTTGTGTGCCAACACAGAAATAGGGCAATTATTGAAAATACCCACCTTAATACAACACTTTACAGAGCATCATGACGATAATCTAGATATTTCATTTGCTGATTTTATTGATTTTCATTATAATAAGACCGAGAAACACTCGAGCAAAGAAAATGAGAATCATCAGAATTTACCTTTCAAGACAATTAATACAAATGTCAATACGGTTCTTGCTTTTGAAAGCCAAACAGAGTTTTCTTTTCGCAAGCCTAACTTTATTTCTCTAAACCGTACTGTACCTTTCAGTCGGGATTTTTACATTTCCAACGTTTTTGCTTCTATCTGGCTCCCTCCTAAATTGAGTTAATTCATTTTATTTTAAATCGCAATTAGTTATATTTTAAATATTTATGATTGCTTATTTTAAAATATTTTTTGCTACTTACCTATAGCGAACGATACCTTGTATTAATTCCATTACCATTCATCACTTACTAAAAGTTTAAGCGTTTTGCGTTAGCCAATAACCAAAATCTTTTTAGACTTCACGGAACTCTCATAACGTTTTTAGTGCTGTCCTGTAATGCAATCACTAGTATTAAACTCTAAAACATCTGTAATGAATAAAATCAATTGCAATTGGCATATTCTTGCTTGTTGTAGGAACAACAATTTCTAATGCACAAGTAAATGTAAATCAATCCAAAGGACCACATAACGGCGTCATACAGAATGTAGGGAACTACAAAATCGAAATGGTCGAAAGAGAAAACAACTGTAGTTTCTATGTATTAGATACCAAAGGAAAAACAGTCTCAAACAAAGGCGTTTCTGGAACCGTAGTATTCGAATTTTTCAATAAAACAAAAGCGACAAACCCAATTTCATTAGACATAAATAATGCTTTGTTTGTAGAAGTTCCTAAAGCAAACATATATACCTATTGTACCATTTCAGTAAATGTAAAAGGAAAAACAATTACTTCCAGATTTAGAAACAACCAAGTCTCTGAACATGATATTAATCACGGACACCAACATTAATTCAATTTTATTACTCTTTAATAAACTCAATTTAAATTACAATTATGAAAAATTTTTTAATAGTAGCGACTATCGCAATCGGAATGTTAACTTCTTGTAACCAAAAAGCAAAAAACGAAACTGAAAGCACAGAAATTCAGACTAATGAAACTACTAAACAAGTTCAAGAAAACACAGATAGTATTAATCAAGTTAGCATGGACAGTATTAATATAGTGGAACCAAATAAAGTTGATGCGGCACACGGACACACCCATTAAATTAATTTAATAAGCCACTTCTCTTCCGAAAATTTTAGAAGAGAAGTGGTTTTAAAAGAAAAATAAAATTATGAATTCAAAAAAAATAATATTCCTTGCCTTACTACTTTTTATGTGCATCGGAAATGTTTTTGCCCACGGAGTTGATGAAAATACACAAACTTTTTTAACAGGAAATGATGGCGTAGCTTTTGGTCCATTTCTTTACATTGGTGCTAAACATATGCTTACCGGTTACGATCATTTACTTTTTTTAGTTGGTGTTATCTTTTTCTTATACCGCCCTAAAGAAGTGTTGTTGTATGTGAGCTTTTTTACAATTGGTCATAGCACAACCTTATTGTTGGGTGTTATGAGTGGCATATCCATTAACTCCTTTTTAATTGATGCCATCATCGCTCTATCAATAATTTATAAGGGGTTTGACAATCTAGGTGGTTTTAAGAGATTTTTCGGTAGACAACCCAATACAAAAGCAGCTGTTTTGATTTTCGGATTATTCCACGGTTTTGGGCTTGCGAGTAAGTTACAAGATTTCAAATTTGAAAAAGAAGGATTGTTTACGAATCTACTTGGTTTTAACATTGGTGTAGAAATAGGTCAGTTTATCGCACTTACTTTTGTATTGATTCTCATTACAATATGGCGTAGGCACCCAAGTTTTATGAAATTTTCAACATTCACAAACACCATGCTTATTGCTGCTGGATTTGTCCTACTAGGGTATCAATTAACAGGTTATTTTACATCTTAAAAAAAAATTAAACAATGTCAGAAATAAATCATCAAATAGTAGAAAAAAAAGAAATTATCAAAGCGGTCTTATTTGCTTTGGTTTTAGGAATAATCATTTTAGTTAGTGCAGTTTTACCTGCCGAATATGGAATAGACCCAATAGGAACGGGTAAATTGTTCGGATTCAGTAAATTGTATGTTCCAGAAAATGCAGGAGAAAATCAACTGGGACAAACAACACAAGAAACATTTCCATTAATAAAAATGGAAAAAGCGGGTTCTGGACCTGATGTAAAAAGACCTGTCGAGGCAGATAATCCAGCTCCAGAAAAACAATACGCAGAAAGAGAAGACACCGTCGAGGTTATTGTTCCAGCAGGAAAAGGAATTGAATATAAAATTTATATGCTGAAATACGGCAAAATGAAGTACGAATGGACTACAGACAAAGGAACCGTTTATTTAGATTTTCATGGGGAGGTAAAACAAGAAAAGGCAGTTAATGATGTCTATTTTGAAAGCTACACCCTTGCCTATTCCAATAATATGGTAGGAACCTTTTATGCTCCTTTTGAAGGAAAGCATGGTTGGTTTTTCAAAAATAATGAAAATACAGCCATTACTGTTACTCTAAAATTAAACGGACAATATTCAATGTAACTATTGAATATTCAATAATATAAAAAATTATGCTGAATAAAATAATAGAATTTTCTATAAAAAATAAGCTCATTGTTGGGTTGTTTACACTTGTGCTTATTGGGTACGGTATTTTCCAATTCACCAAATTACCCATTGATGCCGTTCCCGATATTACAGACAATCAGGTTCAAGTTATCACTTCTGCACCATCATTGGGAGCAACCGATATTGAACGGTTGATAACATTTCCAATCGAGCAAGCCAACAGTAATATTCCAGGACTGAAAGAAATTCGTAGTTTCTCTCGTTTTGGTTTATCAGTGGTAACCATTGTTTTTAATGATGCAACCGATGTGTATTGGGCACGTCAACAAGTAACCGAAAGATTAAGTGCTGTCAAAGAACTGATACCAAAAGGTATTGGTTCTCCAACTTTAGCACCGGTAACAACTGGTTTGGGAGAAATTTATCAATATGTAGTAAGGCCAAAACCTGGTTATGAGAAAAAATACGATGTAACCGAGTTAAGAACTATACAAGATTGGATCGTTCGCCGTCAATTATTAAGCGTTGAAGGTGTTGCAGAAGTAAGCAGTTTTGGCGGGAAATTAAAACAATATGAAATCGCCATTGATCCTAATAAATTGCAGTCTTACAATATTACGATTGCGGATGTTTTTAATGCTTTAGAAAAAAACAATGAAAATACTGGAGGTGCCTATATTGAAAAAGGACCAACCGTTTTATACATTAGAAGTGAAGGGTTAATCAATACAATCGAAAACATAAAAGACATATCTATTAAAAACACCAATAGTGGCAGTCCCTTATTTATTCGTGATGTTGCAGATGTTCGCATTGGTAATGCTATTCGTTACGGAGCAATGACTTACAACGGAGAAGGCGAAGTTTCGGGTGCAGTGGTAATGATGTTAAAAGGCGCGAATAGCAATATTGTTATCAAAGACATTAAAGAAAGAATTGAACAAATTAGAAAGACCTTACCGGAAGGTGTAATTGTTGAACCATTTTTAGACCGTACAAAAATGGTAAATAATTCTATTTCTACAGTTGGCAAAAACCTAATTGAGGGGGCATTAATCGTACTTTTAGTATTAATCTTTTTTTTAGGAAATGTACGAGCTGGTTTAATAGTAGCTTCGGTTATACCATTGGCAATGTTATTTGCAGTAATACTAATGAATTTATTTGGCGTAAGCGGAAATTTAATGAGTTTAGGAGCTTTAGATTTCGGGCTTATTGTAGATGGTGCCGTAATTATTGTTGAAGCCTGTTTGTTTAGTTTGCACGGTCGAAAAAAAGGAGAGGTTTCTCAACACGAAATGGATAAAACAGTTTTAGAAACTTCTGTAAGAATGCGAAATGTTGCCGTTTTTGGAGAACTAATTATTTTGATTGTTTACATTCCAATTTTTACATTACGTGGTATTGAAGGAAAAATGTTTTTACCAATGGCACAAACAATTGCCTTTGCTTTGTTTGGTGCTTTTGTTTTGTCATTGACTTATATTCCTATGATGACAGCTTTGTTTTTGAATAAAAAAATAACACACAAGCAAAACTTCTCAGATAAAATGATGGCAAAATTAGAAAATTTCTATCAGCCACTTTTAGAAAAAGCATTAGCCATTCCAAGGGTTATAATCGGAACTACATTAGCATTATTTGTTCTAGCGATCGTTACACTTTCATTTATGGGTGGAGAATTTATGCCATCACTTGAAGAGGGGGATTTTGCAGTAGAAACAAGGGTTTTGCCTGGAAGTAATTTGCAAACATCAATGACCGCGATTTCGCAAGGGGCAAAAATATTATTAGAAAAGTTTCCGGAAGTACAAAAAGTGGTTGGTAAAACCGGAAGTTCCGAAGTGCCAACAGACCCAATGCCTATTGATGCCAGTGATATGATGGTTATTCTAAAAGACAAGTCTGAATGGACATCAGCATCAACATTCGATGAATTATCAGCAAAAATGGCAAAGGAACTCGAAGCTGT
>TARA_R110002110_G_scaffold67505_3_pt1 | contig 16276 bp, 19 predicted proteins | sample TARA_R110002110 | Tara Oceans TARA_R110002110 (sample SAMEA4397330) | marine metagenome | biome: Polar Biome; feature: [SRF] surface water layer (ENVO:00010504); material: water (ENVO:00002006), including particulate matter (ENVO:01000060) such as... | depth 5 m
TCATGAGCGAAAAAAAGAAGAAAATAAAAGTACTTGTAATATCAGATCACCCAATGGCACCATCAGGAGTTGGGACACAAACAAAGTATGTTATTGAGGCCTTATTGCGTACGGGGAGATACAAGTTTATCTGTCTCGGTGGAGCGATGAAGCACGAACATTATGAACCACAGAATTTAACTAGTAATGAGTGGGATGATGGCGATTTAGTCGTTCACCCCGTGGATGGATATGGAAATGCCGAAATGATTCGCTCTATTCTTTGGACTGAGAGACCACATATGTTGTGGTTTATGACCGATCCAAGATTCTATGGCTGGCTATGGCAGATGGAAAACGAGATTCGACCATTAATTCCAATGGTTTATTATCATGTTTGGGATAATTATCCTCCACCAAAATATAATAAAAAATGGTATGATTCGACGGATGTTATCGCATCGATTTCCAAGGTCACTTATAATGTAGTCAATACTGTGTCGCCTGATGTGGAAAATCACTATTTTCCTCATGCTGTAAATTCTGAATTCTTTAAAAAGTTTCCTGAAGAGGAAGTTACCAAGGCAAAAGAGGATAATTTTGGAAAAGATAAATTTATATTTATGTGGAACAATAGAAATGCCAGAAGAAAACAGAGCGGAACAGTCATTATGTGGTTTGGGGAATTTGCAGAAGAAGTAGGTCCAGAAAATGTTGTTCTAATGATGCACACGGATCCGAAAGATCAGCACGGCCCAGATCTACATGCATTGCTGAAAGATCATGGATATACAGACGGTCGAGTTGTGATCTCGCCAGAGAAAGTTTCGCCAGCACATTTGGCTTTGATGTATAACATGGCAGATTGCACGGTCAACATATCAGATGCAGAAGGATTTGGACTGGCGACACTCGAATCTCTAGCTTGTGGCACTCCCATCATTGTTAATATGACCGGCGGTCTACAAGAGCAAGTGACAGATGGTGAAGAATGGTTCGGAATAGGGATTGAGCCGGCCTCTAAAACGGTTATTGGCTCTCAAGATGTTCCATATATTCATGAAGATAGAATTAGCAAAGAAGATTTTATCGATGCCTTGCATAAAATGTATAATATGTCTAAAGAAGAAAGAGAAGAGTTGGGCACAAAGGGGGCCAGTCATGTTCAAAAGAACTATAACTTCGAAGAATTTAACAGAAAGTGGGTTAAACTAATGGATGACATACACGAAAGATATGGATCTTGGGATACAAGAAAAGGCTATAAGTCTTGGGAGGTAAAGGAAATTGCGTAAAAAAGTAGTAGTAAGAGGTCCGGTCCTCACTCGCTCTGGATATGGAGAACATGCAAGATTTGTGTGTCGTGCTCTACGAGCAAAGGAAAATATCTTTGATGTCTTTATTGTTCCTATAAATTGGGGGCAGTGCGGGTGGATTACCGAAGACAACGAAGAAAGAGCTTGGCTTGATGAAAAAATTAAAGAGACAGCCATACATGCCCAAAATGGAGGTCAATTTGATATGTCAGTTCAAATTACTATTCCAAATGAATGGGATAGAATGGCACCAATTAATATTGGCGTTACTGCCGGAATTGAGACGACGAAGGTTGCTCCTGTTTGGCTGGAAAAGGCAAACATGATGGACAAGATAATTGTTGTTTCAGACCACTCAAAACAAAGCTTTGAAAATGCGATTTTCGAAGGAATGAATTCTCAAACCCAACAACCAATGACACTCAAATGTGAAACACCAATTGATGTCGTACACTATCCTGTTAAAACATATGAAAATTTACCAGAAGTTGAACTTGGTTTAAATTATGACTTCAACTATCTTGTGGTCGCCCAACACGGCCCAAGAAAAAATTTAGAGAACACAATACGATGGTTTGTAGAGGAGAATATTGATCAAAAAGTAGGACTGGTGGTAAAAACTTTCATTGCAACAAACTCGGTACAAGATCGTATGCACACAGAAGATATGCTATCTGGAATGCTCTTAAAATACCCAGATAGGAAATGTAAGGTTTATCTTCTACATGGCGACATGTCTGACGAGGAAATTCATTCTCTTTATACACACCCTAAAATTAAATGTGTTGTTTCGGCTACTCATGGAGAAGGATTTGGTCTTCCTCTGTTTGAAGCGGCTTATAATGGACTCCCAGTCATTGCTCCTGGTTGGTCCGGTCAATGTGATTTTCTCTATGCCCCCTTTAAGAGCAAGAAAGGAAAGGGCAAGTCAAAAGATAAGCACCCTTATTTTGCAGAAGTTGATTATACAATTGGCCCAATCCCACCTAGTGCACATTGGGAAGGGGTAATTATCAAGGAATCTATGTGGTGCTATCCGGAAGAGGGCTCCTATAAAATGAATCTTCGTGCTGTTCGCAAGAACTATAGCAAATGGAAGAAGAAAGCTGATACTTTGCAAAAATGGATCTTAGAGAACTTTGAATCGTCTGCGATACACGAAAGGATGGCAAATTGCATCTTTAAGCCATCAGCCGAAGAATTGGAGTGGATGCAAAAGCTTTCGAAAATAGAGATTTTGTAAATGAAAAAGGTATTATTCGTAGCCGATTTTTATAGGCAAGAATTGTTAGGAGGAGCGGAGAGCAACGATGCTAATCTTATAAAACACCTTTCCACGAGATGCGATTTAGTTTGCTGCAAATCTCGAAGTTTGACGGAAAAAGATATAAAAAATGCAGATTCTGTTATAGTATCTAATTTTATTGACCTGTCGGAAGAATTTAAGAACAATATTAAAGACTCTAAGCCATACATTATTTATGAGCACGATCATAAATATGTGAAAACCAGAGATCCATCGGTTTTTGTTAATTCCTTAGTGCCACGGAACATGATAATAAATGAAGATTTTTATATCAAAGCCAAATCTGTTGTCGTCTTAAGTAAAGTTTGTAAGGAGATACTTAAAAAGAACATACCAGAGGCCAATGTGCATAGTATTGGGTGCAGCTTGTGGTCTAAGGAGACATTTGATTATATTGAAGAACTGTCAATTAAAGAGAAAACAGAAGATTTGTGCATAATGAAAAGCAGCAACCCATGGAAGAATTATGACAAGGCTCTAGAATACTGCACACAGAACAACATCTCTCCAGTGGAATTGGAGAGCCCAGACTATAAAATGTTTCTTAAGCAAATGGCCGCGTGTAAAAGGTTTTTGTTTCTTCCTGGCCTCCTTGAAACATTTTCAAGAGTGTCCGCGGAAGCAAAGATGATGGGGCTATCTCTTTTGACAACCCCAAAGAAGCTGGGATTTTATAGCGAAGAGATTCACAAACTATCAGGCATAGAATTGATTAATGAGCTAAGAAAAAGAAACGAACAAGCACTGGCGAAATTTGAAGAATTGTTGGAGCTATAATGGTAGTAGTCACTGGCGCAAATGGATTTATAGGTAGAAATCTGGTTGAAAAGTTGCCGGCAGTGACTGATGAAAGAATACTGCAAGTTGATTATTTGGGCCATATGGAGCCTAATGAATTTCTATATAATCTTCAAAATGATCTTTTTAAAGATCCAGTAACTACTATATTTCACAATGGAGCCTGCTCGGACACAACGGTTAGCGACCCCTTTTATGTGATGGAAAGAAACTTTGATTATTCAGTTTCTTTGCTAAAGGTATGTATAAAAAACGGTATAAGGTTAATTTACGCTTCGTCAGCTTCTGTGTATGGTGATGGCCCTTTCACAGAGCGCGCAACATGTGATCCTAAAAATCTTTATGCACTTAGCAAGAGTATGTTTGACAACTACAGTCAGAATTTTAAGGAGTTTATTCCCCAATTGGTCGGCCTCCGGTATTTCAATGTTTATGGAAAATACGAAGAGAACAAGGGAAACATGGCCTCGGTGGTTTATAAGTTTTATAACCAGCTTGAAGACGGGGAAATTATCCTATTTGAGAATAGTGACAAGTATCTGAGAGATTTTATACATATTGATGATGTTGTGGCAATAAACATAAAGTCTTTTCTTAATCCAAAGACGAGTGGCCTGTTTAATGTCGGCACAGGCACCGAAAGAAGCTTCCAAGACATTGCAGATATTTTCAAGAAAAGATACGAAGCTTCTATAAAATATATTGAAATGCCGAAAAAACTGAAAGGAAAATATCAAGAATTTACGAGATCAGATAACACAAAGTTGTTAAACAGTTTTTCTCATGAGTTTCTTTCTTTGGAAAAAGGTGTTGAGAAATACTTAAATTATTTAGAGAGTTCATCTTGAAAAAAGGATTTATAAATGGTTGCTTTGATGTGCTTCATCCTGGTCATATAGCTATATTAGAATATTCTAAATCTCTCTGCGACCATCTTATTGTTGCGCTTGATTCCGACGAAAGAGTCGCGACAGCCAAAGGTACCGACCGGCCTTTTAATAACTTGGATGATCGAAAAAGAGTCATGCAGTCAATAAGATATGTAGATGAAGTGATGACTTTCTCATCAACCGAAGGCCTTGTGGGACTGATAAAACATTGCAGGCCAGATGTATTAATTGTAGGCTCTGATTGGGAAGGCAAAACGGTCATTGGTGCAGAATACGTAAGAGATTTAAAATATTTTAGGAGGATAGATGGCCACTCCACAACAAGAATCTTGGAAAGTTCTCTTAATAGGCGATAGCTGTGAGGATATTTATCATTATGGCACATGTGACAGATTAAGCCCAGAAGCCCCGGTACCGGTATTGAAACAAGATAGAACAGAGAAAAAAGGCGGGATGTCCTCCAATGTGAAACTTAACATTGAAAGTTTTGGCATGGAGGTTACACACTATTATAATTTAGAAACCATAAGGAAACACAGGTTTGTTGATATTAGATATAATCAGCATCTATTGCGCCTTGACGAAGGAGAAAGCCTTGCTTTAAAGCCTTTTGATGTCGGTGTTGTTTCCAGTTTTTCACAGTTCGATGCTGTTGTTATAAGCGACTACGACAAAGGATTTTTGCCTAATGATGTCATATCGAGTTTATGTGAAATATTCAAGGATAAGCCAGTGTTTGTAGATTCAAAAAAGCGGGATCTATCTTGTCTGAATGATTGTATTGTTAAAATCAATGAAAAAGAATTTAATTCCTTGACCGGTCTGCCTAAAGATAGCAGCTTTATTGTAACACTCGGAGAGGGCGGTGCTTTACATAATGGAAAAATCTATTCAACTGACAGAACAGAAGTTTTTGATATCTGCGGCGCCGGCGATGTTTTCCTTTCTAGCTTGGTATTCGGATGTTTGAAGTGGAAGGACATGCCTGCTGCCATAAGACTAGCCAACAAGTCCGCCAGAATTTCTGTTTCGAAAATGGGAACTTATGTTCTTACAAAGGAGGATGTTGATGACTTATGTATTTGACATTGATGGAACAATATGTTATACTGAAAATAGTAACTATGAGACTTCCGTGCCTTTCCTTAGTAGAATAAAGAAGATCAATGAACTTTATGATGACGGTCATGCTATAATTCTTTTGACAGCCAGAGGAATGGGGCGTAGTGATAATTGTATTGAATATGCCAACGCGACCTTTAGGGAGTTGACAGAAAGCCAATTAGAAGAATGGGGGGTCAAATATCACGACCTTTTTCTTGGCAAGCCGGCCGGAGATATTTACATAGATGATAAAGGAGTAAAAGATGACGCGTTCTTTACCTATTAAATTTGTCCCCAAGGGTTGGGGCTGGGAGCGCTGGATTGTTAATAAAGAAGAATACTGCGGAAAGCTGCTTTATTTCAATGTCAACAAAAGATGTTCGTGGCATTATCACAAAATAAAGGATGAAGTATTTTATTTGCAATCCGGCAAGATCTTGGTGCATTATTCAGATCAGGACGACTTAGAGAAGGCAGAACAAAAAATACTACATCCTGGTGATAATTTTTATGTGTACACAGGGCTAAGACATCAGATGGTCGCACTTGAAGACTCAGAGTTGTTCGAGTTCTCCACTCAACATTTTGATAGTGACAGCCATAGGATTATTAAAGGTGACTAACAATCAAGGTGACAATATGGGAAGGAAAGAAAAGGTTCTTGTCGCCGGACCATGGGTCGGCGAATTTGGTTGGGAATTATTTGCTTGGCATGCCTATATTAGAAGTCTGTCGAAATATTATGATAAAACAATCTGTATTTCTTCTCCTCACTCAAGATTTTTATATGAAGACTTCTGCGATCAATTTATAGAGTTTATTCCAGAGGAAGGAGACTATAGGGATTCTTATTACAAAGTAGGTTTTAATATAGACGGTGTCTTAATGATGGATTTCTTAAGAAAAGCTTCTCTTAATACACCCGAACAAGAAATAAGTATTATGACGCCTCGCAGGATAGGCGATCCTCCAAGGACTCATTTCAGTGAAGAATTTCAGCTTGGCTCACATCGTGTATCGGCAACATATAAAAGATTTGGCAACCACTCTAGGGAATATGAAAACACCATAGTTGTTCATGCGAGATGCCGAACCTTGCGACCAGGAGATAACTGGCCAAGAGAAAAGTGGGATATATTTGTTGACAGCTTGATAAATATGGGTTATAATATAGTATCAATCGGAACTAAAGAAGAATCAATGCATATATCTCAGACGGAAGATAAGAGAGAGTGCGATCAGCAGGAATTGTTAGATATCTTGTCTGGAGCAAAATGCATCATCGGCCCGTCGTCCGGGGCTATGCATCTGGCATCCTTATGTGGTTGTCCACAAGTTGTCTGGACTACGGATTATAATTTTGATAGATATACAAAAAATTGGAATCCGTTTGGTGCAAAGGTTTTATTCTTGTCAGAACAAGGTTGGCAGCCAGAGCCAGAATATGTATTAAGAAAATTCATCGATGGGCTTGAGGGGTAGAAATATGAAAAAAGTGTATTTCGGAATGAATGGTCAATTTGGCGACATAATCTTGCAGGAACCGGCACTCCGTTCTTTTATAGAGGACAATCCAGAAACAAAAATAGTGTTAGGATGTTCAAAAAAATACCAAGAAATACTCCCTTTGTATGAAAATTACCATGAAAATATTATTGATTTTAAAATATGGGAAGGATATGACGATTTTCCTACTAAAAATGATAAGAATTATATTGAAGAACAAAAGTTCGATGCCAGGTTTCCGTTGACTGGCCACCCACAGCTTACTCAGCCTGATTGGTTCAACTATAGGCATGTCACAACTGAGACAGCTTTAATGATGGGAGTAAAAGCTAAGACCTCGAAGATTAAATTAAACAAACCTACAGGTGTTGTTCAAAAACCTCGTACAGTTGCATTGTCTCTTTTTTCAAGCCAATGGCCAGGAGGTGTACGCTCAATAAGTGTCGAAAGACAAGAATTTATAGCAAGATATCTTATAAACATGGGGTATAAAGTGTACCAATTATCAGGACCGGGCCAGCCATGCATCGAAGGCACAATTCTTGATAAAAATCCTAATTATTTTAAAAGCTGCAAGGTAATGCTTGGTACAGATTTTTTAATAACTTGTGATTCCGGAATGTCGGTTATCGCTTCTGCCTATAATCATCCAACGATAGGCCTATATTCTTCTGCTTATAATCCAGCGGTTACGACAACAAAAAATTGGCAGCCTGTCAATCCAAATGCTGCGTATTTAGAATCTAATTTGGCTAACAATATTTCGATGTATGCTATAATAGATGAAATAAATAAAAAAATAAAAGAGACACAAGAATGAGAATAACTTTCATAACTTCACCTTCCGAGAATATAGAACCATACATACCTATATTTGAGTCAAAAGGAATTGTGGTTGATAAGAATCAAATGCATCCAAAATGTGATGCGATTATCGGTTCCGGGCACACAGGGCACGGCTATAGGTTAATGGACACTTTCAATAAAATGTTGCCGCAAGTTCCTTTAATTAATCTTACTTTAGATTTCTACAAGACCGTGTGGATCTATTCGAATCCTCATAATTATGATTGGAAATTTTATAAAAAGGTTCTTCATAGGTGTGACGAGTTGTGGTGTATAGCTGATGAAGTTATATTAAGGCTTGGCGAGGAAGGATTGGATACTGATAAATGCAAGCTAATGAAGATCTGGTCCAGGTTTTTTGATTATGATGGCGAAATAAAAGACAAAAGATATATCTTAAATCCAGTTCGAGCATATCCGTATGACAAAAACTATGGCTGGCTCAAGAGAGCCTGTGGAGAACTACAAATTCCTTTATTTGAAACAAAAAACAGAGTACCTGAAAAAGAATTTCAAAAAATAATTGCAGAATGTTCCTTTATGTGCACAGAGTATCACGAAATCTCAACTGGCGGCCTAACATTATTAGAGGGGTATAATCTCGGAAAAGTTTCGGTTGTCAGCGACTCTCAGTACGAGGGAGTTAGAAATTATTTGGGCGATAGGGCCATTTATTTTGATGATAATAGCTATGATGATTTCAAAAGAGTACTGAAAGAAACCTGGGAGAACACACCACAGCCAGATTTGGAAGATTGCAGGGCATTTTGTGCAGCACATCCCACAATAGAAGATAATGTTGATTTTATGATAGAGAGACTTAATATACTAAAAAGCAAACAAAACAACAAAGGAACATAAAGCATTATGAAGCAAAAAAAGGCAATTATAACTGGAATTACCGGACAAGACGGTTCATATTTGTTGCGCCTCCTGCTGAAAAAAGGCTATAAGGTTTATGGCCTCAAAAGAAGAACATCTCTAATAAACACGCAAAGAATAGATGATATTTTTCATCATAAGAATTTTAAATCAATATATTATGATCTAAACGACACCGGTGCCATATGGAAATTAATGATTGACATTAAGCCTGATGAGATATATAATCTAGCAGCCCAATCCCATGTTCGAGTATCCTTTGACATTCCGGAACACACGGTCGACGGAATAGCTATGGGAACTTTGAGAATGTTAAATGCAATGAAAACTGTTTGTCCGACCGCCCGCTTCTATCAGGCATCTTCATCAGAAATGTTTGGTGATAATCCAAATTATCCATTTAATGAGGAATCTCAATTACACCCTGCATCTCCATACGCTTGTGCGAAAGTATTTGCCCATAATTTGATAAGGAACTACAGGGAGAGTTATGGGATCCATGCCTCATCGGGAATTTTGTTTAATCATGAATCTCCTCTTCGTGGAGAAACTTTTGTTACACGCAAAATTACACTAGCAGCCGCAAGAATTAAGCTTGGCCTACAAGACAAGCTGTATCTTGGCAATTTGGATGCAAAAAGAGATTGGGGGTTTGCCGGAGACTATGTTGAAATGATGTGGTTAATGCTCCAGCAGGACGAGCCAGACGACTATGTTGTTGCAACGGGCAAAACACACACTGTAAGGGCCTTTTTGGAGGCTGTTTTCGAGCATGCGGGTCTAGACATAGAAAAGCATGTAGAAATAGATGAGAGGCTATTTAGGCCCCAAGAAGTGCCTTATCTTCTGGGCGACCCATCCAAAGCAAGAAAAAAACTCGGCTGGGTGCCGAAAGTTGGATTTGAAGAGTTGGCAGAAATGATGTATTTAGAAGATTATGAATATATAAAAAGAGGCACCGAGTGAAGGAAAAGAATATAAATTATGTGTCGTCCTTTGATAAAAAGAATCATGTTATAAATTTTAAGAACTTATTAGAAACTGGCGACAACATTGACAGCTATATATTACAAGATAAATTATTTGAGAGACAGGATCATCAATTTGGTGCCTTGCTCACCAGCATGAAGCCTGGCGATGTGGTATGGGATATAGGTGCATATATAGGATCTTTTTCAATCCCGTTTGCACTTGAGGGTATGGAGGTATATGCATTTGAAGGTTTTCCGAGCAACTTTGAAAGGGCTAAAATAAATTGTGCTCCATATGATAACATCAAAGTATACCAATGTGCTCTAAGCAATGAAAATAAAAAAGTCATATCAAGATTTGATCATTGCACGGCAGTCGATCAGGACCCAGCCGAGATTGAATATTTTATATTTGACGAATATATTGAAAACATGAATATTCCACACCCTAAACTGATAAAGATGGATATTGAGGGAATGGAGAGTTTGGCACTTCTAGGGATGAAAAAGATCCTCTCATTTTTTAGACCTATATGGCAAATTGGATACCATCATCCAGGAGCTATCGTATCAGAGCCAGAACACTCAAAAGAAAAAATAGAAGAATACCCAGGATTTGTAATCACAGAAAAGGGCGGATTCGATTTCGGGATATTTGAAAAAATAGGATATCATGTTCTTGACCTTAAGGCCGGCCTGGTTCTGAGCAAGTTCAAATGGGGCGACTGCAACGGCGAATACTTGTGTGTGCCAAAAGAATTAATAAAAATAGAGCTTTGCACAGACGGCTATTCATTTAGTTGGAAATAGATTGTGAGACATTTTTGGCCTTTGATGAAAAATACAATTACTGAAGACGACAAGCAGAAGATGATTGAGTTTGTAAAAAAACATAGACACTGGGATATATAAGTGAAAAAAGTAGCTCTAATAATTGGCATCAGCGGAATGGATGGAAGCCATTTAGCTGATTTTCTGTTGTCTAAGGATTATAATATCTGGGCCACAAAAAGAGCCGGCTCCAACAAGAACTATGCCAACATTAAACATATAGAGGAAAAAATCAATTTTGTTAATGGCGACTTGTTAGATCAGGATTCGCTACAAAAATGTATAGAAGAGTCCAACCCCCACGAGATCTATAACTTGGGATCTTTCACCGGAACCTCGACCGCTAGTTGGAGAAACCCACTTAAGTCCAGCGAAATCGATGGACTAGGCACTCTCCGAATTCTTGAGGCGATTCGAAGCCATAAAGGAGAAATAAGATTCTATCAAGCCAGTTCTTCTGAAATGTTTGGAACAATATCGCATGATAGTGCAAACGAAGAGACGCCGTTTAGCCCCAGAAGTCCATATGGAATATCAAAACTATATGGCCATTGGATGACCAAAAGTTATAGAAAATCATACGGCATGCAAGCCTGTTCTGGTATATTATTTAATCACGAATCTGAAAGGAGAAGTCACGAATTCGTCACACGAAAAATATCTGACGGAGTGGCTAGAATACATTTGGGCCTAGAGAAGCATATTACTTTAGGAAGTCTTGACTCAGAGAGGGATTGGGGATATGCCCCAGATTATGTTAGGGCAATGTGGCTAATGTTGCAACGGGAGACTCCAAACGATTATGTGATTTCCACGGGGGAAACACATTCTGTTAGGGATTTCTTGGATGTAGCATTTAATCATATTGGAATAGAAGACTGGTCTCGGTTTATTAAGCAAGATAAGAGATTTTTGAGAACTTCAGAACCTGGAGCCCTAAAGGGAGATTCTACTCTCGCACACGAAGAGCTAAATTGGAAACCATCGCTCAGTTTTAAGGGCATGGTGGAGAAGATGGTTGATAACGATATAAGGCTTTTAAGGGGAGAAAAATGAAAATATTGTTTATAGGTGTATTTGATGCCATCGGTAAATCCACCAATACTTCACAGTTGATGGCTTTTAAGTCTTTAGGTTGTGAGGTGGTTGGGTATAACTATAAACAGAAAGCGCTATCAATCGGTGCATCCGAAAGAGATAATCATTTATGTTCTCTGGTGAAAGAGCGTAAGTTTGATCTTGTAGTTTTTAGCAAATGCGATTTCCTTCCAGTTTCTGTCTTTGAAAGAATAGCCAAAATAACCAAGACTTATCTATGGTGGATGGATCCAATTACCACTTTATATGCACGGCCACAAATGCTTGAAAAAGCAAAAATTGTTCATGCAGTGATCACTGGCGTTAAAAATACTATTGATGTGTTTGAGAAATATAATGATAAAGTATATTATGTTCCGGAAGGTTTTGATTCTGAAGTAGACAAGCCTCATGATTTGGAAAAAGAAATAGATGTTGTATTTATAGGCTCTTTGCATGGAGAAAGAAAGAGACTGCTAGAAGAACTTTCATATCCAGTAAAACACATTAGTAATGCCTATGGGCCCGAACACGCAAAAACAATATCAAAATCTAAAATTTGTTTAAATTTTTCGACTGCCGGAGGTACCAGTGATCGCATATATAAAACACTCGCCGCAGGAGGTTTTTTACTTTCTTCTGATTGGCATACACGCCACGAAGACTTTGAAGATGGAGAAGATTTGGTAATTTTTAAAGATATTGCCGATCTAAGAGAAAAGATAATCTTTTATCTAGACAACCCGGCAAAAAGAGGGATTATATCTCAATCTGGCCACAAAAAAGTTCAAAAATTTAACCGCATGAACTGGGCAGAGAAAATAGTACAGGCCTACAGAGGAGAGAACTCATGACCGCAAAAGCAAAAATTGCCCTTATCGGAGTGGGATATTGGGGCAAGAACTTATTAAGAAACTTGGTTGATTGTAGCGAGGCCGAACTTGTTGGAATCTATGACACTGACACTGAATTGGCCAAAGAAAAAATCAGTCAGTATCCAACACTAAAGTTATATTCTAATCTTGATGATTTAGTTGAAGATTCAAATATTGATGGTGTGGTTATTGCTACACCTGTTAGTTCTCATTACGATTTGGCCAAAGCAGCACTGGAAGCAAACAAACATGTACTCATCGAGAAGCCGCTATGCTTGGTATACCAAGATGCCAAGAAGTTAGTGGAAGAGGCAAACAAGAGGGGCTTAGTCTTGATGTGTGATCACACTTTCTGCTACTCAGGCCCAGTTGTGACATTAAAGGGAATCATTGATAGCGGAATTTTGGGTGAAATATTATTCATCAACTCGGTTCGAACTAATTTGGGGCTTTTTCAAAAAGATGTTAATGTTTTGTGGGATCTCGCTCCACACGACTTATCTATTGCAAAATTTATTTTAGGCGATGAATATAATCCTATTTGTTTATCGACATCAGCCGTCTGCCACCCTAGCAGTCATCATGCCGCAGATGCACATTTGTCTATAGACATGTCGAGTGGTGTTGTTTTCAATATACATAATAGCTGGCTATCACCTGTAAAAGTTCGGCAAATGACAATCGTAGGGACCGAAAAGATGTTAGTTTGGGATGATCTAGCGAATAATGAAAAAATTAAAATTTATGATAAAAAGGTGGCCATAAGTGGGCCGTCCGTAAAATATATAGATGATGGAATTACGGCCCCGTTTATTGACTCAAGCGAGCCACTACAGGGAGTAGTGAAGAACTTTTCTAATTGCATCCGCGGCCTCGAACATCCAAAATCGCCTGGCACAATCGCATCTCAAATCGTTAAAATCTTGGAACTGTCTAATGAGTCTATTAAATTAGGTTCCAGAATTGAGGTACCCAATGATCTCTGATAAAGCATTGGTTTCAGAAACAGTAGATATCGGCAAAGATGTCACGGTGTATCATTTTTCTAATTTATACGGATGTAAGATCGGAGATGGAACAAAAATAGGTACATTTGTGGAAATACAAAAAAATGCATCAATAGGAAAACTATGTAAAATTTCTAGCCACACATTCATCTGTGATGGTGTAGTTATTGGGGATGGATGTTTTGTAGGTCACAATGTGATGTTTATAAATGACAGGCACCCTTTGTCGCTAAATGAATATGGCGAGTTGGCATCTGAAAAAGATTGGACCTTGGAGCCGATAAGGATAGGCAATGAAGTTAGCATTGGAACTGGCGCTATTATAATGTGCGGAGTGACAGTCGGCGATCATGCTAGGATCGGCGCCGGTGCCGTGGTCCTCAAAGATGTTCCGGCTAATGCAACCGTCGTTGGCATGCCGGCAAGAATTATAAGTAAATAGGAGAAAATATCATGATACCTTTCGTAGATTTGAAACCTCAACATAAACAAATTAAGGAAAAACTCCTGAAAGCATGGGAAGAAATCATAGACTGTACAGGGTTTGTTGGAGGGCCATGGGTCAATGGATTTGAAACACAGTTTGCATCGATGCTGGGAGCGGATCATTGTGTCTCTGTTTCCAGTGGCACAGATGCATTAGAAGTTGCTCTAAGGGCATTAAACGTTAAACCCGGCGATGAAGTGATATTGCCGGCAAACACTTTTGTCGCAACTGCCGAGGCCGTGATGCTTGTCGGGGCAACGCCTGTCCTTGTGGATTGTACATATGGTACATGGAATATAGACGCATCATTAATAGAAGAAAAGATAAGTAATAAGACAGTAGGAATCATCGGAGTACATCTTTATGGCCAGCCGTGCGACATGGACAGGCTAAAGGAGATTTCAAGTCGTCACGACTTGTGGCTCCTTGAAGATAGCGCTCAATCTCATTTTGCGATGTATAAGGAAAAGATGTGTGGCTCTTTGGGCACTGCCGCCGCCTTTTCGTTTTATCCGGGCAAGAATCTGGGTGCCACCGGCGAAGGTGGTGCCGTCACTACAAGTGATGAGAGCTTGGCAAATCGCATTCATCAGATAAAGAATCATGGTTCTTCTGACAAATATGTGCATGAAATATTGGGCAACAATTCTCGCATGTCTTCAATGATTGCGGCCGCATTGTCAATAAAATTAGAATATATTCTAGAATGGACCGAGGACCGCCGCAACAATGCAAAAACTTATATCAAGCTTCTGTCCAACATTGAAGGGATCGAGCTACCAGTCGTAGAAGAGTGGGCAAATCCAGTTTGGCATCTTTTTGTTATTCACACCAAGAGAAGAGATGAGCTACATTCTTTCTTGAAAAAAAATGGCGTGTCGACCGGTTTTCATTATCCAGTTCCTTTGCATATGCAGAAGGTTTTTGAACACTCAGGATATGTTGAGGGACAGTTTCCTAATGCTGAGTATAATGCCAATTATTGTTTGAGTCTCCCGATGTATGCTGAATTGTCGTGCGATGATATAAAGCATGTTTGTGCACTTATAAAAGAGTTTGTAAATAATGACAAAAAATAAGACACCAATCCCATCATTCGCTGTCAACAAATTTGGTTTTGGCTGTAAAGATCGAGAAAATACTTTACAGAAGGCAAAGAATGTGTTATATTAATAATATAGCAGATTTAAACAAGGTTAATGATGATTAGCATAGGTATTATTGGAAATGGATTTGTTGGTAACGCAATACATCAAGGCTTGAGGGCGCATTATAATGTATTATCTTATGACACTGATCCGGAGAAAAGCCCAAACAGTATAAAGGAGATAAACGAAGCTAAATATGTCTTCCTTTGTGTTCCGGCACCAACCACAATAGAGGGCAAGATAGACTTATCAATTATTAAAACCGCGATATCCGACTTGACCGGCGAAAAAATAATCATTATAAAATCAACGTTAACACCATCAGCATCAGAAGAGATCGTAAAAGCATTTCCAGATAAAGAGTTTGTGTATAATCCAGAATTCTTGTCGGAAAGAACCGCTGTTGAGGATTTTAAGAATCCATCTCGTATAGTTCTTGGCGGCCAACCGGCCGCAGTAGAAAAAGTGAAAGAGATATATAAAAAAGTATTTCCTTCAATCAAATACATAACAACAGATCGTAGAACTGCTTGTTTTATAAAGTATTACAGCAATTGCTTCTCCGCTGTTAAAATCTCAGTAATAAATGAATTCAGACAAATTGCAGATTCACATGGAATCGATTGGGAAACAGCACTAGATGGATTTCTTTCTTCTGGGTGGGTTAACCCTATGCACACAATGGTGCCAGGCCACGATGGGCATAGGGGATTCGGAGGTAAATGCTTCCCAAAAGACCTTGTTGCATTTATAGACTATTCAGAAAATATGGGAATAGACCCCATCATGCTTAAATCAGCATGGAACAAAAATTTAAAAGTTAGAGAAAAACATGATTGGCTCCACATAACTGGCGCCGATTTCGAAAGGAGAAAAAAATGAGCAATATGAAGATAGATTTTGGAGCAACCCCCAAAGAGGTTGATATTAATAAGGATAACAAAAGGCCAGAAAAAGGTTCTGAGGCGACAAAAGGTGACAACATGCATCTATCAGACCAGGCGGTGGGGGCATTAATGATGGCTCTACAGAAGTCTTTAATGGAGCAGAGTGATATTGTTCCGGTGATTAAGGGCTTTGATCTTAAGAACTCTGAGATCGGCCTCATGGTAATGAACCCTCCGATGGTTAAATTTGGCCACGAGAATGAAGAAGAGGAAGAGGTAGGTGCCTAAGTATGCTTATAAATGCAAAGAGTGTGATTACACTTTTGAAGCCATCCACGGAATGTTCGTGAAGCTTCAAAACTGTGA
>TARA_R110002110_G_scaffold405076_1_pt1 | contig 16263 bp, 19 predicted proteins | sample TARA_R110002110 | Tara Oceans TARA_R110002110 (sample SAMEA4397330) | marine metagenome | biome: Polar Biome; feature: [SRF] surface water layer (ENVO:00010504); material: water (ENVO:00002006), including particulate matter (ENVO:01000060) such as... | depth 5 m
CCAAAGGGAATCCCAAATGATTCCCTCAATCAGTGAAACGCTCTAGGTCAGAATGCGGAAAAACCGGCAGCCGGAACATTAAGGCGCGAGTGTATAGGCCTGAGATCGGCTGCGCGTCCGCGCGGCTTTCGCCACCGAATTCCGCTCGTCCTGCGTCCTGGCGGTGCCCTGTTCGGGTAGGCCGCCCTGACGGCTACACGGCGCTGGTCGCGGCAGGCTCGGTGAGGATGGCAAAGAGGGCGGCGGCATCTTCGGACGCGCGCAGCTTCTCAACCACGGAGGCATTCCGCAGCAGGCGCGAGATGCGCGCGAGCGCTTTCAGGTGATCGGCGCCGGCCGATTCAGGCGCGAGCAGCAGGAAGATGAGATCGACGGGCTGGTCATCGACCGATTCGAAGTCGATCGGCGTCGAGAGGCGCGCGAAGAGCCCGTAGAGACGGTCGATCTCAGGCAATTTACCGTGCGGGATGGCGATGCCCTGGCCGACGCCCGTGGACCCCAGTCTTTCGCGTTCCACCAGGGTTTCAAAAATTGCCCGCTCGGAAAGCCCTGTCAGTTTGGCGGCCCGCTCGGAAAGCTCCTGCAACGCCTGTTTTTTGCTGGTGACTTTCAGGTGGGCGATAACGCCCTCCGGCTGCACCAGATCTTCAAGCTCCATAATCCGAATCCTGTTCTGCGACGCCGCCAGATGTACACGCCGCTTCGGTACGCCTGTCTTGGCCATCTCAACGCTCTGCCGGGTCATGCCGGCAGAGACAGATTTCGTTTTCTGCGTTTCAAGTTTTTTGAGCATCACGATTCGTATCGATCCAACCGATGTGGCCGTCCGGACGGCGGTAAACAAGATTGAGGCCGGCATTCTCGCCACTACGGAAGATAACGAAGGGCGCGTCGCTGAGATCCATCTGCATGACCGCATCGCCGACACTGAGCAGAGGGATCGCGGTCGTCCCCTCGGCGATGATGACCGGCTGTGCGTCTTCCGGTTCTTCTATGTGCTCGTCGCCAGCCTCGATGACAAAGGAGGGGTAGGATTCCGCCGGCAAGGCTGCCTTGTTGTTGTTATTATGACTTTTCAGCCTGCGCTTGTAGCGCCGCAAGCGCTTGTCCAGACGTTCGAGGGCGGCATCGAACGAGGCATAGACCTCGTTGGACGAACCTTGCGCATTAACGCGCAATCCCGAACCCAGATGAGCGGAACACTCGACGCGAAACTCGTGTCCCTGTTTGGTGAAAGTGACCTGACCGTCGATGGGTCGCTCGAAATATTTCGTGACCGCCGCTTCGAGACGCTCGGACGCATGGGTGCGGAGTGCATCTCCAACGTCGAGATGATGGCCGCTGACCTGAACCTGCATGAAAGACCTTCCTGGGGCCACTACGCTACAAATAACGGTTACCGGACGATCCGTCCGAACCGTCTACTTATGGAAACTTCCTGTGCCGCTTCCGGGCGGATGGAACGTGAAACCTGGGGCTGTGGAACGTGCCGCGGTACCAGCCGCCGGCCCGGCTCTGCCCGTCACTTTGCCGCCCCGAACCTGCCCGGGGGCGTTTGAGCGCGTGGAAACTAGTGGGGAGCATGATGGGTGTCAACCGCACACCTTCGAAAGCCGGAAGACCATTGTACTTCAATAAGATAGAGGTCGCGACCTTGCCTCAGGAACAATGTTTCCGGAGATTCAGGCATAGGTTTTTTTTTCGCGCCGGCGCTGCACCGAGGACGGAATGTTGAGCGCTTCGCGGTATTTGGCGACGGTGCGCCGCGCAATGTCCACCCCCTGGCCTTTCAGAATATCGACGATGTTGTCGTCGGAAAGAACGGCGCCGGACAATTCGGCATCGATGAGATCCCTGATCCGGTGGCGTACCGCTTCCGCCGAATGCGCGGCGCCGCCGGACGACGAGGCGATGGATGAAGTGAAAAAATATTTCATCTCGAAAATGCCGCGCGGTGTCGCGATGTATTTGTTTGCGGTGACGCGCGAGACTGTTGATTCGTGCATCGAAATTGCCTCGGCGACCGTCTTGAGATTGAGCGGCTTCAGATGCTGCACACCATTGACCAGAAAGCCGTCCTGCTGACGCACGATCTCGGACGCGACTTTCAGGATCGTTCGCGCGCGCTGGTCGAGGCTTTTCACCAGCCAGTTCGCATTGTTGAGGCATTCGGAGATATAGGCCTTGGCATCTGTATCGCCCCGCAGCTTCGTTACTTCCGAATAATATTGCTGATTGACGAGAACGCGCGGCAGCGTTTCGGAATTGATCTCGACCATCCAGCTTCCATCGGCGCGCGCGCGCACGAACACATCCGGGATGACCGGCACCACAGGGTCGCCGCCGAAGGCGAGCCCCGGCTTGGGATTGCAGCCGCGAATATCCTCAACCATGCCGGCAATGTCCTCGCGGTCGGCACCGGTGATCTTTTCAAGCTGTTCGAAGTCGCGCTTCGCGAACAATTCGAGATGGTCGAGGAAGAGACGCATCGTCGGATCGAGCCGGTCGCGCTCGGCGAGCTGAAGCGAGAGACACTCTTTGAGGCTGCGCGCGCAGATGCCGGCCGGCTCGAAAGTTTGCAGCACGCCGAGCACCGCCATCACGTCCTCGACATCGGTACCGAGCCGGACGGCGACATCTTCGATATCGGCTATCATATAGCCGGTCTCGTTCACCTGATCGATCAGATAGGCGCCGATCATGCGATCGCCCGGCGTCTTCAGCGCGGTGGTCATCTGCTCGGTCAAATGTTCGCTAAGCGTCGGCTCGCGCGTCAGCGTCGCCTCGAAATCATAATCGCCGCTGGCATTGCCGCCGCCGCCCTTCACGTTCTGCCAGTCGGACCCTGTCGGCCCCGGCGCCGTGGCGGCGGCCTCGTTCTGCGTGTCGGCGTGGCCCTCATCGGCATAGACATTGTCGTAATCGGTATCGAGATCGCCGTCCCGGGCGGGGAGAGGTCCATCCTCGGAAAGCGTCAGCGAGGTGTCGGGTGTGACCACGGGCTCGTGGCCGCTATCGGCTGTTTCAGGCTCGCCCGCGCGCTCGGCCGGGTCGTTCGCTGTCGCTTCGAGCAGGGGATTGCGTTCGAGTTCCTGTTCGACATAGTCGGCAAGTTCGAGATTCGACAGTTGCAGCAGCTTGATGGCCTGCTGAAGCTGAGGCGTCATGACCAGGGATTGTCCCTGGCGAAGCTCGAGTCTCGGTGCTAGTGCCATGCCCCTCTCAGTCCCCTACGCACATCTCTACAGGCTGAACCGTTCGCCCAGATAAAGCCGCCGCACATCCTCATTGCCCACAATTTCGGACGGGTCGCCCTCCATCAGCACCGTGCCGGCATGAATGATGACGGCATGGTCGATCAGTTCCAGCGTCTCGCGAACATTGTGATCGGTGATGAGAACGCCGATGCCGCGATCCTTCAGATGGGCGACCAGATCGCGGATATCGCCGATGGCGATCGGGTCGATGCCCGCGAAAGGCTCGTCGAGCAGCATGAAGGACGGCTGGGTTGCCAGTGCGCGCGCGATCTCGACACGCCGCCGCTCGCCGCCCGATAGCGCGATGGAGGGTGTGCGCCTCAAATGCGTGATCGAGAATTCGGCCAGCAGATCGTCGAGTTCGGCCTCGCGGCGGTCGCGGTCCGGCTCCACCACTTCGAGCACGGCGCGGATATTCTGCTCGACCGTCATGCCCCTGAAGATCGAGGCTTCCTGCGGCAGATATCCGACACCGCGCCGGGCGCGGCGATACATCGGCAGGCCGGTGACATCCTCGCCATCAAGCTGGATCGAACCGTAATCGGGCTGGATGAGCCCGGTAATCATGTAAAAGACGGTGGTTTTGCCCGCCCCGTTGGGGCCGAGCAGGCCGACGGCCTCGCCGCGCTGAACATGGAAGCTGACGTCGCGCACCACGGGGCGGCCCTTGAAGCTCTTGCCGATCTTGACGACTTGGAGCCCCGGATCGTCGGATACGAGATGCGGCACGCGGTTATCCGCCTGCGCCTCGCCCCGCTGTGTGCCCATATCGCGCGTCATCGGATCCCCACTTCAATTTGGCCATGAAACGTCACTTGGCATTAAAATTGTATGAAGTGAAGGGATTAACCAAGCCTTCTTTGAACAGGCTCACTCCGAAGAGGGGTGAAAGAGGCCTTTTACGCGGCCCGTGCCGCCATTTTCCGTACCTCCGCCGGCCACGCGGGCGGTGCCGCCATTGAGGTCGACATGGAGCCGCGCGCCGCGGATGACGTTTGCACCCTGCGTCAGGACGACGCTGTCGCCCATTTCGATCTCACGCGCGGGTACGAGATAATTTGCCCACGCGCCACTGGCCGTCTGGCCGTCCGGCGCCGACACCAGCACATTGCCGGAGGCGGCGATCTTGTCGATCCGCGAACCGGCCCGGCGCTGCCCGGCATAATGGATGATGAGCCTGTCCGATTTCATGCGGACATCGCCCTGTTTCACCCGCACATTGCCGATGAAGGTGGCGGTGTGGTTGGCGTCCTGCACTTCGAGCGAATCCGCCTCCACCTCGATCGGCTGGTCGGGATCGGTGCGGAAGCCGCTCAATGACGATCCTTGCGGATCGGTGCCTTGCGCGGCGGCCGGCCCGGCCAGCCCGGCAGCCGTCAGGCCCATGAAGATGGATATGGCGGCCGCGAAGCCCGCTCGCCCCGGTCCATTGCCTCTCCAACGCATCATTCTTCCCCCTCGCTTTGCCGATCCGGCAGGATCAGCATTTTTACATTGCCGTCGAAACGCAGCACCTGTTGCTTGCGGTCGGCGCTCATGGAGTCGGCGCGCAGCGTGCCGAGCGGCCCATGCCCGTTCACTTCCTTGTCGCTTTTGAGCTTGCCCTGTCCGAAGTCGATTGTCGCCTCCTCGCCGTGGAACTCGTAGCCCCAGGTCGTGAAGACATCGACCCGGTTCGAAAGATCGAGCATCTGCGTTTCCGAATCGTACCGCCCGCCCGTCGCGGAGAGCGACATCCACTCCTCGTCCTTGTCGAGCTTGAGGTCGGCCTGAAGGTTCTCGAGCGTGACATAATTCGGGTATGAGGGATCTTGCGTCGCGTTGTCGGCGGTGACGACATAAGGGTCGCCCTCGCTTGTCACGCCCGCGACGCGCGGGCTCACCATCCGAAGATCGGCGGGTGCCCTGTCGATTTCGCGGAAGGCGACATCGAGCTTGTCGCCGCGCTCGAAGAGGCCGGAATAAACGAGCACGGTGCCGAGCAGCACGAGCGCGGCGATCGGCAGCCCGAACTTCATGATCGAGACGAAGCGGCTATAGCGGCTTTGGCGCGGTTCGGACGAACGGGCGGGCGGCGTTATGCCGCTCCGGGGCGCGGGCCGCCATCCCGGCGGTCTCCCGCCGGCCGGATCGTCGCCGTTGCCCTGGCTCATGCGCTGTAGCTCCATATCCACGAAATCCGCAGGAAACGACCGCGGATTTGAGCCATTGGGCCCTCCGGGCAGTATGCGCGGAAGCTCCGTAATGCGTCAACGAAGGGTGGCGCGCACGCTGCGGCCGGTGGCCAAGCGGCGTCAATGGGCGAAGATGTCGTCCTCGGGCCAGCCCGCCAGATCGAGCGCGGCACGCACCGGCAGGAAGGCGAAACAGGCATTGGCAAGCTCGGTGCGGCCCTCGCGGGCGAGCATGCCGTCGAGCACCTTTTTCATATCGTGCAGGTGGAGGACGTCGGAGGCGGCATAGGCAAGTTGCGCCTCGGTGAGGGTCGCCGCGCCCCAGTCCGAGCTTTGCTGCTGCTTCGACATATCGACATTGACAAGCTCGCGGGCGAGTTCCTTCAGCCCGTGCCGGTCGGTATAGGTCCGCACCAGCCTGGAGGCGATCTTGGTGCAGTAGACGGGCGCCGTCACCACGCCGAGATAGCGCTGCAACATGGCGACATCGAACCGCGCGAAATGGAAAATCTTGAGGATGGCGGGGTCCGCCATCACGGCGCGCAGCCTCGGTGCGTCATAGGTGGCGCGGTTGAGCTGAACGAGATGGGCATTGCCGTCGCCCGCCGAAAGCTGAACCACGCAGAGCGGGTCGCGCGCCGGGTTGAGGCCCATCGTCTCGGTATCGACAGCGACGCTCGCCCCGAAGGAAAGACCTTCCGGCAGATCGCCCTTGTGCAGCGTGACCGTCATGTTGTGCCTCGTTTGCCGCCGCCCCCGCGAGGTGGCCCGTGAGATGCGGCGGCGGCAGCTATTCCGCTCGGAATAAGGCGGCCGCCGTGAAAAAGAGTGGTGCCCAGGAGAAGACTCGAACTTCCACGCCCTTGCGAGCGCCAGCACCTGAAGCTGGTGCGTCTACCAATTCCGCCACCTGGGCACATGCGATGTTGCTTAAATAGGGGGCGTCATATTGTCAATGGAAGACGCGAAAGGGCAAAGAGGAGGGGGAGCGACAGGCGGACCTCTTTGCCCGGCCGCCCGCATAGGCTATCAAGAGGGCGTTAAGCGGCGGCAGCGAAAGGCAAGGCGACAATGACGACGGAACGCAGAAACGGGCCAATTGGCGGATACGGGCTGCCGACGGGGAGCATGATCACGGTGTTTGGCGGCTCTGGCTTTCTCGGGCGCCATATCGTGCTGGCGCTGGCGCGGCGCGGATACCGCATCCGGGTGGCGGTGCGCCGCCCGAACGATGCCATGTTCCTCCGCCCCGCCGGCGTGGTCGGGCAGGTCGAGCCGGTGCAGGCGAATATTCGCGACGATGCCTCGGTGGCGCGCGCGCTCGCAGGCGCGGCGGGCGTGGTCAATCTCATCGGCGTTCTTCATGAAAGCGGCAAGCAGACATTCGCCGCCGTACATGCTGAAGGCGCGGGCCGCATTGCGCGCGCGGCGGCGGCTGCGGGCGTTGCTTCCCTCACTCACATCTCGGCCATCGGCGCCGATGAAAACAGCCCGTCGAGCTATGCGCGAAGCAAGGCGGCAGGCGAAAAGGCCGCGCGCGACGCTGTGCCCGGCGCAACCATTGTGCGCCCCGCCATCGTGTTCGGTCCGGGAGACGATTTCTTCAACCGCTTCGCCGCGATGGCGCGGCTTTCGCCTGCCCTGCCACTGATCGGCGGCGGCACGAGCCTGATCCAGCCCGTCTATGTGAAGGATGTGGCCGAAGGTGTGGCGCGCATTCTCAAACGCGGCGGCACGGCCGGACAGACCTTCGAGTTCGGCGGGCCGGAGGTCAAAACCTTCCGTGAACTGATGGAACTGGTCTTGCGCGAAACCGCCCGCACGCGCCTGCTGCTGCCGGTGCCTGTCTTTGTTGCAAAACTCATTTCTTACGTGACGCAATTCATTCCCAACCCGCCGCTGACGCCCGACCAGGTGCGGCTGCTTGGCGAGGATATCGTGGTAAGCGCGGCCGCGAGCGCGGACGGGCGCACCCTCGAAGGGCTCGGCATCGCGCCGACGTCGGTGGAGGCTGTGATCGGAACCTATCTCTACCGGTTCCGCCGCACCGGCCAGTTCGAGCGCATCAACGCAAGCTGAGGCGGCATCATGAATATCGGCGAGGCGGCCACGCGCTCCGGCGTACCCGCCAAGACCATTCGCTACTATGAGGATATCGCGCTGATCGACAGCGCGGATAGAAGCGCGAACGGCTATCGCTCATATTCGGACGACGATGTTCACACGCTGCGCTTTCTCGCCCGCGCGCGCTCACTCGGTTTCACGGTGGCGCAATGCCGCGACCTCCTGGCGCTCTATCGCGATCGTAGCCGCTCCAGCAGCGACGTGAAAGCGATTGCGCAAATGCACATGACCGAGATCGACGAAAAAATCGAGGGCCTGCGCGCCATGCACGACACGCTCGCACTGCTTGTCCGCAAATGCCACGGCGACGGCAGGCCGGACTGCCCGATCATCGACGAACTGGCAGCGGACAGGATGGCCGGCCAGACGAGTGACAGAGACGGAAAAACAGAAACAAGAAAATAGCGGCAAGAAACAACGCCGAAGACATAGAAGTGCGAACCCATGCGTCAGCTCTATCACCTGCCGATTTCCCCCGCCTGTCGCAAGGTGCGCCTTGTGCTGGCGGAGAAGGCGCTCGACTTTGAACTGGTCGAGGAGCACGACTGGGAACGCCGCCACGAATTCCTGATGCTCAATCCGGCGAGCGAGGTGCCGGTGCTGGTGGAAGAGAACGGCGATCCGATTTCGGGCTCCGGTCCGATCACCGAATATCTGGAAGAGATTGCGCCGGACGTAAGACTGATGCCGCAAGACGCTTTCGCGCGCGCGGAAATGCGCCGCCTGATCGACTGGTTTGACCGCAAGTTCAGCGTTGAGGTGTCGGACGGGCTCATGTTCGAGAAGGTGACGCGGCGCTTTTTGAGCGCGGCGGAAGGCGGCGGCCCGCCCGACATGAGCGTGGTGCGCGCGGCGCTGCACAATCTGCGTTATCATCTCGATTATATCTGCTACCTCATGGAGGAACGGAGCTGGCTGGCGGGCGAGGAATTGACGATGGCCGATCTCGCGGCCGCTGCACATCTGTCCTGCCTCGACTATGTGGGCGATGTGCCCTGGGCGCAGTATCCGGGCGCAAAGAACTGGTATGTGCGCTTGAAGTCGCGACCCGGCTTCCGCCAGCTTCTTGCCGACCACATACCCGGCATGCCGCCGCCCAAACTCTATGCCAATCTCGACTTCTGACAGCTTGAAAGACTTCGACGCCCTGCGCGCGGCGCTTCTGGCCCGTGCGGTGGAGGCGGGCTTCGACGATGCCGGGATCGCGCGCGCCGATGCGCGCGCCGACCTCCCCGAACGGCTCGGCGAATGGCTGACGCTCGGCCGCCACGGCAATATGGGCTGGATGGAGGAGACGGCGGCGCGGCGCGCGGCGCCCGGAACACTCTGGCCGGATGCGAAATCCGTCATCATGCTGGCGATGAATTACGGCCCCGACAGCGATCCGCTCGCCATTCTGGAACGCCGCGACAGCGCCGCGATCTCGGTCTATGCGCAGAACCGCGACTATCACGACCTCGTCAAGAAGCGGCTGAAACAGGTGGCACGCTGGCTCGCCGAAACCAGCGGTGCGGAGGTAAAGGTCTTTGTCGATACCGCACCGGTGATGGAAAAGCCCTTTGCGCAAGCCGCCGGTCTCGGCTGGCAGGGCAAACACACCAATCTCGTCTCGCGCAAACTCGGCTCGTGGTTTTTTCTCGGTTCGATTTTCACCACGCTCGATTTCGCGCCCGACAAGGCCGATGACGATCATTGCGGCGCCTGCCAGCGCTGCCTCGATGCCTGCCCGACACAAGCCTTCCCCTCCCCTTACGAGCTTGATGCGCGGCGCTGCATCTCTTATCTCACCATCGAGCACAAGGGACATATCGCGCGCGAATTTCGTGAAGCGATGGGGAACCGCATCTATGGCTGCGACGATTGCCTTGCCGTTTGCCCCTGGAACAAATTCGCGGTGCGCACGCGTGAAGACGCATTTCATGCCCGCGAGGAATTACGCGCGCCGTTGCTCGCGGAACTCGCCATGCTTGACGATGCGGGCTTCCGCGCCTTTTTTTCCGGCTCACCCGTCAAGCGTGTCGGCCGCGACCGTTTTGTCAGGAATGTGCTGATCGCCATCGGCAATTCAGGTGATGCCGCGCTTGCCGGCGTGGCGGAGCCGCTCCTCGACGATGCCTCGCCGCTGGTGCGCGCGATGGCGGTGTGGGCGCTGGCGCGGCTCGGATGTGAGGGCATGGTGCGGGCCCGCGCGCCGGCGGCGCTGGCCGGCGAGGAAGACGAGGGCGTGGCCGACGAGTGGCGCTACTGGCTGAGATAGTCGCGCGCGGCCGCCGCGGCGGGGTCCTCCTCGCGGCCCGTCGCTTGCGCGTATTTGAGCAACAGGCTCCAGTCGCCCCAGGCCTCCGCCTTGTTGCCGAGCGCCCTGTGCACGAGGCCACGCTCCAGCAGCGCATTGAGACTGTGAGGATTGAGTCCGACGGCATGATTGGCATCGACCATCGCCGCGCGCGGATGCCCGAGTATGCGGTTCGCCGCCGAGCGCAGCAGCATGGCTTGCGGATAATTGGGATCGCGCGCGAGCGCCTCGGCCGCGTCGTAGCGCACACCGCGCCAGTCTTTCTGGATCGCCTTCACGCGCGCCCGGCCGCCATAATAGGTGGCATCATTCGGCTCGCGCGCGATGGCATTGTCATAAGCGATGACGGCGAGCTTCGCCGCGCCCGCTATAGCCCAGGCATCGCCCGCCTGCGCATAGACCGGCGCCCGCAAGGCGTCGTCCGCCTGCAACATGCTCTCCGCGAGGTCGAAAAAGGCGCTGCCAGCGTCCGCCGCGCGGCCCAGCCCCATCAGGGCGAGTGCTTTGCAATGCATGCCGCCCGCTTCCCGCTCGCCACCCTTCATTTTCAGCGCCTGCGCCATCTCGAGCGCGGCGGCGGCATCGGTCGCGGTGAGCGCGACGCAGGCATCGTAACCCGGCGGCTCGTCTTGCCCATATGCGGGCAAAGCGGTGAACATGAGCGCGGCGGCGAATGGAAGGAGGAGGACGTGCGGGGACTGTTTCATGTGGCATAATCTCTGTCAGCGCCGGTAGTCTTGCAAGTGAAAGAATGAAGAGGCGGCATGACGGCATTACAAAACAAACGGCTTTTCTGCTTCGGCTGCGGCTACAGCGCCCGTGTTTTTGCCGGGCGTCTGGCAAGGCGTGGCGTCGCGGTCGCGGGCACCGCCCGCACGCAAGAGAAGATGGCGGCCCTTCGCGAGGCCGGTATCGTGCCTTTTCTTTTCGGCGACGGCCGGCCGCTCGCCGATCCGGAGGCGGCGCTGGCGGGGACGACGCATCTGCTGATTTCGGTGCCGCCCGGCGCGGCGGGGGATCCGGTACTGGCCGCGCATGGGGACGCGCTGAAGGAAATCGCGCACCGCATTGAGTGGGCCGGTTATCTCTCGACCACGGGCGTATATGGCGACCGGCAGGGCGGCTGGGTGAACGAGGAGACACCGCTCGATCCGGCCGTGGCGCGGAGCAACCGCCGCGCAGCGGCGGAAGCGGCGTGGACGTCTTTCGCCGGAGAAACCGGATTGCCGCTCCACATCTTCCGCCTTGCCGGCATTTACGGACCCGGCCGCAACCCGTTGCAGGGCGTGATGGCGGGCACCGCGAAGCGCATCTTGAAGGAGGGCCAGATATTCTCGCGCATTCATGTGGATGACATTGCCGCCGTGCTCGAAGCCTCGATGGCAAGGCCAAGGCCCGGTGGGGTTTACAATGTCTGCGACGACGAACCCGCGCCCGCCCATGAGGTCGTCGCTTATGCGGCGGCACTGCTTGGCCGCGAAGCGCCGCCCGCGATCCCTTTCGAGGAGGCGGATTTGTCGCCGATGGCGCGGAGCTTCTACATGGCGTCGCGCCGCGTATCGAATGCGCGCATTCGCGAAGAGCTGGGCGTGAAACTCACTTATCCGAGCTACCGCGAGGGCCTGACGGCTTTGATGACGGCGCTGCTGAAGACGATGTGAGGGAGAGGTTTTGGCGGCCGGGCAGGGGTTCAGCCCTCGATCTCCGCGAGTAGTGTCTCCACCGTCTGGATCAGACGTGCGATGTCGGATTGCGTCGACAGGCGGTGATCGCCGGATTTACTGAGAGTGATGGTGACGTCATCGCTGGCGAGCGCCTCGGCGAGGCGCAGCGCATGTTGCCACGGCACGTCCGGGTCCTTCATGCCGTGCAGGATGCGCACCGGTACCCGGAGCGGGATGGCGGCACCGAGGATCAGGTGATCGCGGCCCTCGTCGATCAGCCGCATCGTGATCTCATAGGGCTCTTCGTCATATTCGGAGGGTGCATGGTATAGGCCGTCGCGCGTGAGGATGGCCTTGATCTCGTCGGAAAAACCTTTCCACATCAGTTCTTCCGTGAAGTCCGGCGCGGGCGCGATGAGAACGAGACCTTTTACGCGGTCCGGCCGGGCAAGCGCAGCGAGCAGCGCCACCCAGCCGCCCATGCTGGAGCCGATCAGCACCTGCGGCCCTTGCGACAAGGTGTCTATGGCGGCAAGCGCGTCGTCGCGCCAGCGCCCGACGGTCGCGCGTGTGAGATCGCCTGAGGAGGCGCCATGCGCGTAATAATCAAAACGCAGCAGAGGGCGGCTGGAATTGCGCGCCCACGCCGCCAATGCGCACGCCTTGGTGCCGGTCATGTCGGATTTGAAACCGCCGAGCCAGGTGAGACCGATTGGGCCAGCTGGCGTGGCGGGGCATTCGGCGATATAGGCGAGGCTTTCTCCGGCGCTGCCATCATGGCCGGGCCGTGCAAGCTTGCGGGGAAGGGTGCTGTCGGTCATTGTCTCTCGCGTTCCATCCATTGCCGTTTCATCCGACTTAAATCAAGCCGGGAGCTTGCGTGTCCAATCCTTTCGAACATCTCGCCTCGCCGCCGACCATACTGCAAGTGCTGCCCGCGCTCGAAACCGGCGGTGCCGAGCGCACCGCGGTCGATGTTGCCCGCGCCATTATTCAGGCCGGCGGCCGCGCACTCGTCGCCAGCCGGGGCGGACGCATGGTGCCGGAACTCCTGAAAGCGGGCGGCGAGCATATCGATATGGCGGCGCAGTCGAAAAACCCGGTCGTAATGGCGCTGAATGTCGAGCGGTTGACGCGGATCGTGGCGCGCGAAAAGGTCGATCTCATTCATGCGCGAAGCCGCGCACCGGCCTGGAGCGCACTTGCCGCCGCCCACCGCGCGCGCATCCCCTTCGTCACGACCTACCATTCGCGTGTTCACACCCGGCCGCGCCTCAAGGTCTTTTATAATTCGGTGATGGTGCGCGGCGACGCGGTGATCGCGAATTCCGCCTATACGGCCGCGATGATCCGCGCGGCGCACAAGCCAGATGAGGGGCGCATCTTCACGGTGGCACGCGGCATCGATATCGGTGCATTCGAGCAGGTGACGCCGGAGCGCGTGGCGGCGCTTCGTGCCAGATGGCAGGTGGGTGAAGAGGCGGGCACGATTTTCCTCCATCCCGCCCGTCTCACCCGCTGGAAGGGGCAAGCCCTCTCGGTCGAGGCGGCGCGGTTGTTGCGGGAGGGAAGCACGGAAAAGTTCACGCTGCTTCTGGCGGGCGACGCGCAGGGCCGCGACAATTATGCGGCCGAGATCGAAAATGCGATTGCCGATGCCGGGCTTGGCCCACATGCCCGCGTGGTCGGCCATTGCGACGACATGCCCGCCGCCTATGCGCTTGCCGATGCGGTGCTCTCGCCCTCGATCACGCCGGAACCCTTCGGCCGCACCGCGGTGGAGGCGCAGGCGGCCTCGCGCCCCGTTATCGTGAGCGATACGGGCGGTCAGCAGGAAACCGTGCTGGACGGCCAGACCGGCTTTCGCGTGGCCCCGAACGATGCCGCCGCGCTCTGCGGAGCGATGGCGCGCGTGATCGCGCTCGGGCCCAAGGCGCGCGCTGAAATGGGCGGGCGCGGCCATGAAAACGCCGCTACGCATTATTCGGTTGGCGCCATGTGCGAGGCGACGCTCGGCATTTATGCGCGGCTGCTTGCCGCCAGGCGGACAAGCCGGTCTTGAGCCCCGGGAAACAGCCCGTGATCGCGATCTGGCTCGGCGCGGGCGGCGCGACGGCCGCGGCGGACAAGCTGAGAGCGATCAAGGAGCGCCACCGGTCCTCGCGTCTGATCCTGCTGACGACACAAGATGCGGCCGGCGACTGCCGGAAATGGGCCGATGAGACATGGGCCGACGGCGCGCTCCGGGGCGCGAGCGGCTTCCTCGCGCGGGCGCGGCGCTTGTCCTGGGCCTCGCCCAGCCATATCTATGATCTGGAAGGGAGCAGGCCGACGCGGCTCCTGCGCCTGTGTGTGTGGCCGAGGCCGCAATGGTATATGGGGGCGGGCCCTTGAGGGCGGCGCTTTTCTTGACTTGCGGGCGGCGGCCTTCAAATCTATAGCTGTGCGGCAGGACATCTCCGGCAAGGAACCCGAGGTCGGGTTCATCCGTTCGAGGTCGGTACGCATCTTTCGATCGTCCCGTCCCCTCCGAGCGCGCTCCCGCGGCCGGACCAACTAAAGGAGAAGAGTTCATAGCTCGCAGACCGATGCAGGCGCCGCCCACGAAAGAGGGCCCGCGCATAAACGACATGATCGATGAGCCGACCGTGTTGCTCATTGACGCCGAGGGCGAAAAGCGCGGCGTTATTCCCACCGACGAAGCCATGAGGATGGCCGAAGACGCCGGCCTCGATCTGGTCGAGGTATCGCCGAATGCGAAGCCTCCCGTGTGCAAGCTTCTCGACTACGGGAAATTCAAATATCAGGCCCAGAAAAAGGCCAACGAGGCGCGCAAGAAGCAGAAGACCGTCGAGGTCAAGGAAATCAAGATGCGCCCGAATATCGACGTGCATGACTATGATGTGAAGATGCGCTCCATGCTCCGCTTCTTCGATGAGGGCGACAAGGTGAAGGTGACCTTGCGTTTCCGCGGACGTGAGATGGCGCACCAGGAACTCGGCATGAAGCTTCTCAACAAGGTGAAGGAAGAGGTGGACGCGATCGCCAAGGTCGAACTCTATCCCCGCCTCGAGGGCCGTCAGATGATCATGGTGCTGGCGCCGCGATAGGGCAGCCGCAGCCTCTCAGGCAAAACGAAATGAAAAGGCCCGGCGATGTCACCGGGCCTTTTTTCATGCAAGAACCTTTGCCAGCCGGTCCGGCCGGTCGGTGACGATCGCCTCGACGTCAAGCGCGGCGAGACGCGCCATTTCCGCTTCCTCGTCCACCGTCCAGCAGGAGACGGCGAGCCCGAGTTCCTTCGCCAGCGCCGTCGTGGCGGATGTGACATCGCCATGCCACGAGAACCATCCATCCGCCGGCCCGGACGCGATGGCGCGGACCATGCGCTCGGCAAATGTCGCGCCCTGCTGTGCGCGCCAGTCGAAACCGGCGGCCCAGGGCGCGCCCGCCGCCGACGCCGTGCGGATGAGATCATCCGTCGAGCCCGGCTTGTCGCCTGATGCCGAGGGGTCCGCGGGATCGAGTTGCCAGAAGGGAAGCGTCGTGAAGGCGTTGCGGCACTCCGGCGCAATGTCTTTCGCCCGCGCGAGGGCGCGCCAGTCGAATGAGATGAACGTGACCGTCTCGCCAAGCCCATAGTCGCGCGTGAGCGCCACAGCCGCCTCCGCAAGCGCGTCCGGATCGGCGGATTGTGAGAGATCGAGTAGCGCCGTCTTCAGTTCGACGTAAAGACGAAAACCGGGCTTGGCCTTCTCCCTGACCAGCGCATAGACCTCGGCGAGGAGCGGGATATGCGCGCCATCCACCGGCACCTGGTCGGGATAGCGCGCGCTGTAACGGGCCCCGGGACGCAGTCTGCCAATGTCGTATCGGGCGAGATCGGCGGCGTTGAGGGATTTGAGGAGCGGCGTCGGCCGCGTCAGCCACTCGCCGTCCGTCCCGCGCGCAATGGCGGGCTTCAGGCTTTCGTCGTGATGGACGGCCAGCTTGCCGTCCAGGGTCAGATGAACGTCCAGTTCGATACCGTCGGCACCCGCCTCTAGGGCATGGGTGAAGGCGGCCATCGTGTTTTCCGGCCAGAGCCCCGCACCGCCTCGATGGGCAACCTGAAGCGGTTTGGTCATTGTCGTGCTCCCCCCGAAAAACTCGTCCGAAACGGCGCCACACAGGGCCGTCAAAGCCTAACCGTCTCCACCCTGCACAGTCCATTGCCGGTTTTTCTCCGTAGCGGATTCAACCCGCGCTGCAATCGGTGCGGACAGACTTAGGATGTGTGTGCCGCCGTGATCCTGTGAGAACGGCCCTCTGGCGCTGAAACCCGCACCGGTATAAGGTTCTTCTCGTCTCATCTTCGAGAAATCAGCGATGGCTTTATGAAAAAAAGCCGTGCCGTATCGAAGGGATGGAACGCCGGATTACGGGGGGCATATGTATCCGTAATTTGAGCGGTGAGTGAATGACGATCTCTACTTTTTTGCGCCGGTTCGGCCGCCGGCCCCGCAAACGTTCCTTCTACGATTCGCAGGAGGTGATGCGCCGCGCCGTCGAGACGGTGGGGCCGGTCGACATGTGTCTTTGCACCGATGCCGAACTGCACCGCGTGTTGGAAACCGACAAGAGCACGCTTCGCCGCCAGGCAGCCGAGCAGGAACTCGCGAGCCGCGCAGGCCGCCGCCACACACCGGGGCATGCCAGCCTGCACTAGAGCGTTTCACTGATTGAGGGAATCATTTGGGATTCCCTTT
>TARA_R110002110_G_scaffold8326_9_pt1 | contig 16246 bp, 12 predicted proteins | sample TARA_R110002110 | Tara Oceans TARA_R110002110 (sample SAMEA4397330) | marine metagenome | biome: Polar Biome; feature: [SRF] surface water layer (ENVO:00010504); material: water (ENVO:00002006), including particulate matter (ENVO:01000060) such as... | depth 5 m
CTGTCGGTAGGATAGTCACCGCGTCTCTCTGGGACATGATGGTCTTCACCGCCCGGTCCTGCCCCGGGCGCAGGGAGTCGTAACCTAACCCATTCAAGACGTGCGGGAGCTTCTTGAGTCCCTGCATCATCCGACCCATAGCGTCGGTTGCTACCCCGCTGCTGCGAGGTGGTAGTGGTGTGTCTTTCTTCTCTTTTACTGGCGGCATGACGATAGTTGGATTGCGGTTACAAGGGACACCTCACCAGCGACGCTGAATGAGTGCATGAGCCCACGGAAGGCGAGGGAGTTAAGAGGCCCCTCCCGACTCGGATGCAGGTCGGCCGAGGCCAGCCACATCGAGTCGATAAGAGGACGGACAGTGTCCCTCACCAGATACAGGCGGTTAGGCATCGATACTAGATGCTCGGTCAGCGGGGTCGTCTTCTCCCCCATAATGGAGGCGGCCACGTCGACATTCCAGGCGTAGAGCCCATCAACGTCTCCCACGAAGTCCAATATTGGATCTAGGCGGTCTGCGTCCTGACACCCCAGCCTCAGCTCCTCCAGGGACTCCACCTGCGGAATCCTTAGAAACTTCGCCACCATACGACAGATCATCGACTCCGACGCTTTCGTCGGAGTCGCTTCTTTTCTCTTGGCCATGTCAGTCTGGGACGTTGGGGGTTCCCTCCTCCGCAGGGGGCAGCGGCGCCAGTGCGTCGTCGGGCGAAGTCGGCGACTCTGCGGCTGATGTCGGGGATGTCGGGGATGTCGGGGCGTCCTCAGACGGTTCGTCGACAGGGACCGTTGGAACCTCCTCGACGGGCGGGGCCACTTCCTCCTCCTCCTTAGCTGGGTTGATGTGCTGGACCTCTCGTTCGTAGCCTTCAATACCCAACTGGGATCCGATATAGGACAGGTTGTCCTCGTCAGCCTTCAGAGCTGCGTAGAGGGTCTCCGCGTCCACCGCCACACACCCAAGGGCGTCACAGGTATACAGGTCTCTCTCCACCGTGGTGCCCAGGAACTTACGGGCGACCATCCACGCACAAGTCTGGTTGGCGTAGGTCAGCCCGGGGGCCTGGTATTCGGCGGTGTCCTCGTGCTTGTCGAAGAGGATCGTGAACTCGCAGGTTCGGTCACGAGGACCATAGCTGTTCTTCACCATCATCATCCGGACGTTGTATCCGTAGACTCTCTTCAATCCGGTCTTCTCACGCAGGTCACCCAGCTTGAGCATGGTCATCCGGTAGCCACACAGGCGCTTCAGGGCACGACCACCAATACGGGTGTCGTTCTTGAGCGGTGAAGGGGCCATGTAAGACGGTAGAGGTGACGAGGTCATGTCGACCTTGTCATTCTGTTTGTTAATGAAGAACACCGACGCGTTGTTCTCCTTCATGAAGCTGGGAAGCCACCGGGCCATTCCCTGCGCGTGCTTGGCGTGCTCGAAGTTGGAGCCCGCTGTCGTGTCCTTGGTCTTCTCTTTCTTCGCGGTAGCCCCCAAACCCCACTCGGAGTTTCCTTTGGCCTCCCCCTTCGACATAAGCGCTCCCCAGGGATCTGGGAACACGAAGATAGGATTCCCTTTGGTCTCCGGATCGTTGTCGCACCTCTTCCTGGTTTCCTTCACAGTCTGCCGGATCACCTCATCGAGCTGGTCCAGAGACCGGGCCTCGGAGATGACCACCGAGTTGAGCTTCAGCGTGGCCACCTTGGGATCTCTATCGAGTAGACGCTTGATGCGGCGGTCCGACATCATCTTGTCCTCACACTCGATGTAGATCGAGTAGCACCCCATATCGGACAGACGCCCGATAAAGTCCCACACCCACGTGGTGCTGCCGATGCCCTCGGGGGCGACCAACTCCACAGCGGAGGGGGTCCGGAATCCGATCGAGTCCAGGATATGCTGGAAGTAGATCTCATCATAGGGAACCAGGGTGCGACGCAACATAGCCGGTGTATACAACTTGACCGGACGCTTCTGCGACCGCTCCGACAATACATCGACGCTGGCGCGCACGCCCACAGTCATCTTGTTGAGCACCTTGCTCTTGTCCTTGTTCGGGAACCTCTTCTTGAATACGAGAGGCTTCATCTTGTCCGGATCCTCGAGCCGGACGGTAGTCTTCTTAGCTGACTTGGCCGGCTTCTTAGCCTGCTTCTTCGCCACCCTCTTCTGGGGGACCTTCTTCGCCGCCTTCCTAGCGGGAGATTTTTTCTTAGCTGCCATGTGAGTAGTTATATTGGTTGTTTAGGTAGGTAAACGCGGAGAAGCTGGGGAGGGTCGACGACCCTCCCCAGCTTGTGTTCCGCTGCTTCGATGCTATCCGATGAACGTCAGCAACTTGTCGATGACTCCGGGTGGGAGGTCTTGGTGTCGTCCGTTATCCGTCGCCGCATAGGCTTCGTCAATTATGGACTCAGCTTCCTTCTGCCGCTCTGCCGGTAATGCTGCAAATGCTGCAGCGTCAGGGAAGAGGGTAACCTTCATGTCGGACCTGGTGCGCGATCCGTCTCCAGCCGGGGCAGGGTCACCCGCCGGAACGGCAGGTGCTGCATCAGCTGACGGAACGGCAGGAGGCGCGTCATCCTGTGGGATACTCGGCGGAGCATCATCCGGGACCGCTGGCTTGACGTTGATCAAGCCGCTGACGTCCAGGAGGGGCCAGGTGTTGTCCGGCAGCATCACCTTCACTCCCGCACTCTGACCGCTGTCGTACATCTCCTGGAGCTGTGTGACGGTCATCTTCACTGGGTCCTGCTTGGGCTGTCCCTCAGCGGCCGGCTTACCGGTCCAGTAGGTCGAGGTATTGACTGTCTGGCCAGGGTTGGGGCGGGGAGCCTCAGGCTCAGGCTCAGGCATTGGGGGCGGGCCACTACTTTTAGGAGCCAGGCTTCCGCCTCCTGTGGCGGCCGCCATGACGTCCCCCTCCGGCTCAGTAGTGCGGACGTCCGCACGGCTGGAGCGCTTGCTCTCACCTTTCCCAGGCTCCTCAGAAGAGGTGCCAACTGAGTAGGTAACACTCTTCGGACGCTCGGTAGGGATATTACCACGGTAACGGTGCTCGCAGGCAGCACGGATCATGTCGATCGTCACCCGAGGGTCGAAGGACGAAATCATGTGCTCCACTTGAGACTCGTAAGTGGGGATATTCCAGTTGGCAGGATCCGGCAGGAGGAAACGCTTGGCAAGCATCTCCGGCGAGACCTCGCGCGTCAACACGGGGTCATCGAGGAACTCCCGGCGGCGAGTGTAGCACAGCACGTTTGTCTCGTGCGCGTCCTTCGCATCCAAGCGGAGCTTGTTGACGTGGAACACCAGTGCGGCTTCCGGGCGAGTAGGGTCCCCCAGGAGGTAGCGCGGCAGGCTCGGGTCGATCGGGTCGCCGTCTTCATGGCGCCACCGCATCTGCTCGATCAGGTAGGAGTAAGCCGACCCAGTGTAACCCAGCAGGGCTGGATGCCAGTCGTTCTCCCGATCCTTACACGCTCCGAGGGAGAAGTAGCTCAAACGACGTCCAGGGACCGGAGGGTCCTCTTTCATGGTCTTCGTCTTGAGCAGCTTGTCCTTATCTTCGTCGCTGATCTGCCTGTTACGGCGCACCCATTTGTTGAGGTCGTCGAACGCATCGGCGGAATCCTCCGGATCAAGTTCGGTGTTCCCGATCATGTTCCGGCGGTTAAGAGGCGAGACCCAGTGCTCCTTCTTCTCTCCCAAGTATGGGTACATGAGAATTGGGAGCGCGAACGCGTTCGGCGTGAAGTGCCGCGGCAGCTTGGTGTCCGGGGTGTTAGTCCAGCACGGCGCGACTGACGAGCGGAACGAGTCGTCCGCGAGCTGCAAGGTGAAGTCGAAGGAGGGGAAAATAATCCCCTGCATCCCTTGCTCGATAGACTGCTTGCCTATCATGTGGAGTTTCCAGTCATCCTTGCGTGGGGCTGCCCCCAGCAACGGGCGCCAATCGCCCTCTCCGTATACTTCTTCTGCGTCGACGACTGGTGTGAATACTTCTTGTTTCATTATATTAGTTTGTGTTGTATTTTTCGTTTTGTGGATAAGAAAGGCGGACCGTTCGGTCCGCCTTTCTTAAATCTGTTAGTTCCTTACACTCTAGGTCCTAGGACTCTGATGTAGACTCCTCCAGCTCTTCCGCGTCTGCGAAATCGTCGGGGGCACCCTGAAGCGTTCGGCGGCCAGCCTTCAAGCGGACCTCCACCGAGTTCTCTGTCGTGTTGACAACGGTGGCGATGGAGCCCAGACGCATGGTCGGGTGGATGGATTTTCCTTTGGAAATCAGCTTGTCCAACTCGGCGATGACCGCCAAGGACACCTCGGCTCGCGTATTGGCGGGCCACTGAGTCACACGTGCCACAACCCCATCCAAGTCGAACTGCACAGTCAACGTCTTGACGTCCACCTGCGAAACAGGGATCACGCCGGACCTGTAGAGTCGGGACGGTACGATATCGAGGCCGATCGCTTTACCGCCTTCGTTCTTGTGCACCACGAAGGTGTGGTCACTCAGTCGATCCAAACCGTCGGGCGTTTCCCCTTCTTCATTGTTACCCGCCGCGTATAGGAACAACTCCTTCGTGGTAGGGGCGTGCTGCTGGTTGCTTCGCGCATCAATGTAGGCCAGGAGGACAACCCTCTTTCGCGTCTTCTTATCGATCTGGGTCTCCGGAGCGGTAATCCGCTTCGCCCTATCTTTGGTCACAGTATCTCGAGCTTTAAGTTTCATTTTGGCTTAGAGGAGGCTTTGAACTCCTCACGCATCTTGCCCGCCGCTCGCTCCGCCTGCAAGACTTTTTGTTCAATTTCTTGAAGTAAATCCAAGTTCGCCGTTGTGGGGACCCCATTCAGCTTACAGAATTGCTCATGCTCCACCACCGAGGTTGACCGGGACTTAGGGTTGCACTTGGGGCAGTCCAAGATGTGGTAATGGCGGTCACGCTCGAACGCAAACCCAGTGGACTGCTTGCCCGGCTTGTAGAACCCCATCAGGGATCGGCAGCCTATACACACGATACGGGGCCAGGCCTTGAACTCCTTACGGCAGTCCAGACAAAGCAGGTCTGTGTAGTTGATACCATGCAATAGGCACTCGGTGCCTTTCCACCTCCCGCTGTGCCATTTACGACTCCACTCTGTCACGTTAAGCAGCTTACCGCAGAGGCACGCGGAGTAAGGGGACGAGGCAATTTCCTGCGGCGCCTGCCTTAAAGCCTCAAGCTGTTCCGGGGTCAGCGTGTATTCGTCAGAGCCTAGCATGCGAGCAGTTCAGCAGTTTAATCCGCCCTCGTCCACTGAAAATGCCTCGTATGTAAAGAAGTGGGGGGACCGGAGACTCTCGTCCCCGGTCCCCCACCCGGTCATGTCTTGGTCATCCTCCTCCGTATCCAGTCCTAGAGGCGGCATACGCCGCGCCTCCCACACAGACCGCCGCCGGTAACGCTTTGGTTACCAATGCGGCGGCCCCTCCGGCTACAGTCGTTACAACTGCAGCCCCAAGCCCCAGGGTTGCTAAGATGACAGCCGCACCAGCGGCTGCCCCCAGGGCACTCAGTATTAGTTTAACTAAGTCGCTCATAGGCAATCTATTATGACACGAGTAATTGAAGACTTGCATGGAGTCTCCCGACATACTCACGCAGAAATTCGCCGCAGTCATGACATCATTTCATGTCGCAAGCCTATGTAGGTTAGGGTGGGTTTCGAGGAATTTATGCTTCGCGGACGCCGGTCGGAAATCCGGGTCCTCTAGTTGCTCCTTCTCATCCTTCTTGGGTCGTGTCGACCACCTCCAGTTGAACTCGTTATCGATGGTGTATCGCAACGTGCGGTCTCCGCGTTCATCGCTGTAGGTCCAGCTGTTCACGTCTGACATGAACAGCTGGTGCAGCCTGGCCGCCAGATGGCGCTCCTCCAGCGGGCACAGAGTCACCACCGAGTCGTATAGGCAGGTCATCACCCGCGCCTGCATCCCGAACTTCCTATAGGCTTTGAGGAGCCACTTACACGCCCTAGCGCTCGTGCAGCCCACTGATTCCTGCATGGCGAAGTTCTTCATCTCGCGACCTAATGCCGACTCGATCGAGTTGCGAGCGCGCCACCCGACCCCGCTACCTGCCGCGTGCAGGAGGCAGTGGCGGATGCGGCCGGACGCCGCCCGGTAGAATCCTTTCTCCTTCGGTACCTTCGCCATCTCCTCCAAGAACTCAGTCGCCCTAGGCTGCCGCTCTGCGATCGCTTCCAGCCCGCGCTCGCCAGTCCCATCAGAGGGCTTGACTCCGGTGTCGGATTCTATCTTCCGCTCCAGTGATCCAGCCGAGGCTCCGTAAGCTGAACTAAAGTTAAGTACCTTAGCAGCAGCACGTTCCACCTTCGCCTTCATGGTCTCCCGGCACCGCTCATAGGTCCGCTCGATAAGGGACCAGTGGATGTCGAATTTAGCGTGGACAATGCCGCCGTCGGGGTGCTTCAGAAACATACTCTCGGTGACCGGTCCACGATTGACCCGGCCCTCTTTTTTATCTTCATCCCAGAAGTGCATGACGAACTCCGGGTCGCGTGCACTCTCCGGGATGCCGGTGGATTTCGGGTCTGAGAATCCCAGACGCACGGCTCCTTTCCCGTAGGGATTGTCTGGGCTATCGGGGTCGAGGACAGCCCAATCGGGATCTGGCTCGAACAGAAGTCGTGCCAGATCGTCGTCCCCAGAGATGACGGCAAGGGCGACCATCTCCGCAGTAGCATAATCGGACTCCACGAGAATCCAATCCTCAGGCACCTTGACGCAGGAGCGTATAGACGGGATGTCGTCCGCTGCCACCCCCACCCATGTCATCAAATTCTCCGGAAGGTCTCCCTCCTCGTGCGCCTCCCTGACGCACATAGCCACGGACAAAGCTACGCGCTCGTTCACGTAAGAAGGGAGGTTGAGCACGTTCGGCATCCAGGCCCGAGGTCGGCCGGTTTCGGTGCCAGAATACTGATTGTGGAGTCTTCCGTCCGACTGAATCCACTGGTGAATACCGTTCTCATCCACGATTTCCTCTCCGTCCTCGTTCGTATATGTGGTGGGTTCCTTCAGGAACGCCTTGGACAGATTACCCACTGCATTCAGGTTCAGGAGCTCGTCGATCGTACCCAACTGCTCTGAGAGGATGCTGAGGGTCTGCTTGTCCACGGCCGGCATGTAGAGCGCCTGCCGATCGGGAGGTAGCTCCAGGACCTTCTCCCAGGCCATGGAGGGTAGCCCCTTGGCCTTCTGGTTGGTGGACTTGATCGGTTCCAGCCCCTCGAAGTCGAACAGCCACCTAGCCATTTGCTTGGGGGACCGGATGTTGAACACGGGTGACTCGATCAGGTGGAGGATCCACTTGTTCCATTTCGGAACCTCCTTCATGGCATCTTTGTCGTTGAGCAGCTGCTTGATGATGGGGGTAACCACCCCCTCATCTCGCGCGTCGATACCAGGTGTCAGGACCTTGAGAGCCATGACCCCGAACTCACTGACCACCTTGCTCTTGAACTTCTGGGAAGCCTCGAGGGCAATCCGAGCCTGAAGCTTTATGTTCAACTTCACCTTGGTGAACGTCAGGAGCTTCCTCAGATCGTCGAGCATCGTAATATCCATCGGTAGGCCGCCCATGGTAAACTCAGTGAAGACATCCGTCACAAAGGGGTTGAAGACCTCCTTGTAGTAGTCCCATAGCTGCTGGGCCTGTAGCTGACGCTTGATCAGCGGGTAGGCCCGGTAGGGGGTGATCACATCTCGCACGCCATAGGGATGGAGGATGGAACTGGGGATGTAACCGTATCCTCCTTCGCAGAGCTTCTTGTTCTCGCGCTTCCACATCACCAACTCCTGGTCGTATCGACCGAGGTTGGTGTATTTCATGGCGATACCACGCTCCAAGCCTAGCTCTGAGCTCTCGTCACAGGTTTGCTGGGCGAACTCCGTGTCCAAGTCGCAACGCTCGTAGATCTCAATTCCGAGCACGTGGTTCATCCACGGGGCATCCGCTGCGTAGTGGTGACCGATGTACCGGGCCTTGATCTTATTGAGGGTCGCGGAGAGGGGCTTGCCGATCGCGGCATACTTCTGCTTCTCGAGTGCCTTGTCGGACGCCTGGGGGGCTACGCTGTCCCCGTTCTTGTTGGTCTCGCCCTGGGGGAAGACGAACTTCATAGCGAACTCTCCTTCCTCGCCGCGATCCTTCGTCTCCTCGACCCCCTCCCGCCACTTGGCGGTATCTGCCTCATCCTTCGCGGGTAGTATCGCCAACTCCCCGAGGTCGAACGTAAACCAGTTCTGCTCATCCCTGAACTCGATCACCACGGCATCCGTGTCTGACCAGGCGAACTGGATAGTACGCAGCTGCCCATCGATGTGCGTCTTACCGTGCCACTCACAGTCCACTGCCAGCAGGGGGTTCCCGTCGTCATCTCTCAGTCCGGGCCAGGTGTTCTCCCCCGCGGCCAGCTCCTCCAGGTGGGAGAGCCAGTCCTGGAGGTCCGACTCGTTCCTGATGACCTGGAAGTCCACCTGCTCGCCAGTGATGTCGTCTCCGGCGTCCAGCATGGCCTGACGGCGGGCGACCTCCTTGAAGTCGATCCGGAACATCTCATAGAACTCCGGCTTGCCTACGAGGGTGTAGGGGGCGTGCATGACGTAGAGGTGGACTTCATACTGCTCACTCCAGAACCAGCAGCCGTGGGCGTCCTTGAAGCTGATCTTCTGGTCAGCCACCATGTCGAACGCATGCTTGCCCATGCAGACGATGATCTTGGGCTTCACCCGCTTGATCTCGTCCTCGATGATGGGCATACCCCACCTCATGGCCTTCTTCGGAGGCCTAGCGCGCACCGGCCTAGGCAATACCCACTTGCACACCGCGGTGTAGTAACACTTGTCCATGTCCACCCCCGCGCGCAGGGCTACGTCTCGCACGATCCCGTTGGCCCCCTTCAGATACTCGGCTGGCTGTTGGATCTTGAAGCCAAAGGTTGTCGACGAGTGTTGGGTGGCCTCGTCGTCCTCCACAGAGACTGAGATGAACATGACGTCGTATTCCGTCTTTTTCTCGATCGGGGCACGGCCGGCCACGTAGAGAACGTCGTCGATGTGCCGGGTGCGTGTCAGAGTCCGGGGCTGCTTGCTCGAGTCGTCGTATGGGGGCTGGATCTCCTCCAGGGACATCCCCGGCCTCCGTTTGTTTTCGTCGCTGCTCATTCAGTTGGTATGGGTGCTGAGTAGGTCCGTGACGTCCTCCAAGTAGTCCAGCACGTCGCTGATATTAGTTTTCGGGAAGTTGGATCCGTCCGCGGAGAATTCCTCGCGGCCGTCCTCGATAGTCAGCGCTTTAGGGCTGGACCGCAGAAGGAGCGTCTCGTTCGGGGAAACTCCGTAGCAACTACGACCGTTCAGAGGGGCTGGCTTGATGTCCTGGATGCGGAGCGCCAGCTCCGTTTCGCCCTCGATGCCCACAAATGAGCACGGCAGGGCCAGATTCGCAGACGGAAACAACTGACCAAGCTCGAGGCCGCCCATGGTGAAGCGCCATACACGCTGGCCAGGCACCTGCAGCCAGCTAGACATACACATGTCGGCCTCCACCTCCTTCTGTATACGCCGCACCTTGCTCAGGTAAGAGAAAGCCTTCAATAGTCGGTCGCTGATCTTTAGTAGAGCAGATCTGTCAAATGTGGTCCGTACTAAGAAGCACGGTATATATTCTTCGTTCATGGGGTATTTATAGTTTGTGTAGAAGGCGGCAGCCCCGACGAGCGAGGCTGCCGCGATGGTTTGGTTTATTCCTTCGACTCCCGTATTGACCGGTAATAGTTCATCACCAGCGGGTCCGTCTTGGCCTCGAAGTCATGATCCGTGAGGACCAGGCCAGCAGAGGAACGGAGCCTCGAGAGACCAACATACACCTGACCTGCGGCGAAGCTGTTCGAAAGCGCCAGAATAGCGCTGTCCATAGACATGCCCTGACTCTTGTGAATCGTGATCGCGGTTGCCGGTATAAGTGGGAACTGGCGGATGGTCGGGTATGCCGACACCTCCTGCATGGCCACCTGCATCTGCACCTCCGGGGGAGCCGCGGTCGCCTCGTAGGGATCCTGGTGCCTGTTACGGCTGAACGCCCATCGGTGCAAAGGAATCAACTTTTCCTCTTCACCCTCCGCGCCCGGCACACCGACCACGATGAAGTCCGAGTCAAATGGATCCAAGGCGGTCCGGGGGATTAGGTTGACCTCCCTCACGAACCCTCGGGTCCCGTTCACGAACCGGCCGTTGGGGTCGTTCACAGTGAACATCACAGGGTATCCCAGGCGAACGAACGTGGTCTTCGACACCAGGCGCAGGGCCTTGACGAGCTCCGACTCCACGCGATGTATGCCCTTCACCTCCCAGGGCTTCATTTTCTGAACCTGGGGTACGATGACGAACTCCGCCTCCAACGGGGTGGTGGGTTCGGGGTAGTGATGGAGAGCGCCCACATTAAGACTCTTGGCCTGCTTATTGGTGGGCATCAGGAACGTGTAGTTCCTGGTCTCCTCCGGTGTCATGTCGTTACGCACAAAGCGCGAGGCATACTCTCGGTCCACGGGATCCCCATTCCGAATCTCGTTGAGGAACCTAATGAAGTCGGGCTCCCCCTGGCGAAACACCTTGGTCAGCTCGATTGGGCGCACCTTGGCGTGTCCCCAGCAACGGGCCATGAACGCCCAGTCGGCCCGGGAAGCTCCGCCTCGCCTATCCACTGGCGGGAGCTGGGCGAAGTCTCCGATCATGACCAGTTGCAGACCACCGAAGGGACGCTCGTCGTCACGCAGCTGGCGAAGCATGAAGTCGAGGTAACCCAACATAGCATCTCCGGCGCACATCGAGATCTCGTCGATCAGCAACACCTCGTGTGCACGGAGGCGAGAAATCACCCCCGAGCGGATGTGCGCCTTCACACTTCCGTCGGTCAGCCACTTGTCGAACAGGAAGTTATACCAACCCTCCAAGTCCTCCGAAGACATGTCCTGCGGCGGCATAGTTGGCTCCCCCAAGGGAGCGTTAGGTAGGAACTCCTCGATCTTACTCGGGTAGTATTCGAGCCACTCGGGGCCTAGACCAATCCCGAAAAACGAATGGATCGTCTTACCGTCCAGATGGCTGCCTGCGATGCCGGTGGTGGCAGTCACAGACCACTGCATGTTCCGGTAGTCCAGCTCCGGCATGATCACCGAACGGACTAGCGACGTCTTACCAGTCCCGGCCCCTCCTGTGAGGAACACGTTTCGGTGGTCGTGGAAGATGGCGACGAGGGCGTCCAAGTGCTCCTCAGTCGCTTCGAATCCTTCGGTGTGCTCCGCGTAGAAGTCGAGCCGGGCCGAGAGCTCTTCCCGTCCGATTCGCGCTCGGCGACCGTTGGTAGATTCCCCCTCCATGGGAGCTTCTTGGTTCAAGAATGCGTTGATATCCATTTTACTTACTGGAGGCTGGGTTTACCCCAGGTAGGTGTGCGCGGCCGTGAGCGATCACTCCGGACCTCCTTCTTCACACTCGAGCGCGGCGAGCAAGACAATCATTGATAGCAGCCCCAACGAGGCGAGGATAAACCATACCGGGTTGAGGGAGATTAACCCTGTGATGGTCGTACCAGTTACGAGAAGTCCCATGGTCCAGAGGAACACATTTTCTTTTGTTTTCATTTTCATTTTTATTTTTGCTGTAGGAGAACTTCACCTTCTACTTCGCTGCTCGGGCTAACTTCTCCCGACGAGCTGTTGCGGCCTTCCCGTAGGAAAACTCCACGCCCTCGGATTTCAGCCTCTTGATTGCTGCGGAGTGCTTCGACCCCTTAGCCCCCACGCCGTGGATGAGTAAGGCAAAATCACCGGCGTTAGGGTCACGTGCGAGGCCGTCGTCGTGGTCGATCTCCAGCCCCAGGGCGTGCGCTTCGTCCGGATGATAGACCACTGTGGTGCTGCGTAGGTTGTTCGGCTCGATCATGCTATCCCACTTCCCACCCCGGCTTGCTGTGAGGGCGAAGTTCTCCGGAACAGTCTTCTTGAACTTCACCCATACAGGGAGGTTCTTCGTGTAGGCATAGAACAACCTCGAGGGATTGCGGCGGGCCACCTCCATCCAGGCCAGGAAGTAGGACTGGTTGTAGAAGTCGCCATCGGCGTGGACACGGATGTTCTCGAAGAGGCGCGGGGGCAGTGACAGCTCGATGACATCAGCCATGCGCTCAGTCGTGCGCGCATCCTTGAGGATCGCCAGGTTACGGTCTACCGACTTTCGGACGTTAGGGAAGGCTGCCTCCAGGGACGCCGCAAAGCATCTGAACTTGGACTTAGGTCCGTCTATGAGCTTCCCTTCTTCCCGGTCAAAGTGCGCTAGACAGTCGCATGCTCCGGGGCATGTGTAGCCGGCCGGCAGGGAAAACGCAGCGGTGTTCTTCGGTAGCTTGGCATTATTAAGGCCGAAGTATAGGAACGACGGACCGTCCAGCTCTGGTAATTTTAGTTTGTTGAATGGATTCTTAGTCATTTGATATGAGGGGCCCGCCGCGTGGGCGGGCCCCGTGGTAGTTGCGCTTACAATACTCTCTTGCTTTGCCTCAGGGCACTGCTGAGTATCCTTTGCCACTCCTCCGAGGGAAGGTCTCCTAAGTCCTTCCCGGCTGGGATAGGAATAGGAGAGGCCGCCACAAGGATCGGAGCACGTAAGCTAGTCGACACCAGCTTCTTGATAACTTTCCCTGTCGCATCCTTACCTGCCGTGTCAGCATCGAACGCTGTGAAAATCAGGTGGAAGTTGGCGGCGAGCTTGTCGGCGTTCTCCGGGCTCAGCGAGGAGCCAATAATAGCAATCCCCCCTGGCCCTACCCTCGCAGCATCAAGCGGTCCCTCACACAGCACCGCCCAACTAATCGTGGACGGGTCGGCGGCGGCACGTGCTATAGCTGCGTCCCACCCCATCATCTGCCTGTTCGAATATTTCGCAGTCCGATACTTCGATGGCTTAAACCGCAGCGTCCCGTTCTCCTGCATTGCGTCGAACGGCGCTACGGGCATCCATGAGGCCTTGGGGTTAGACCTGGTGTGCGTGTGGCTCCACATGAACACCCAGTATCCCTCGCGCCCAGCATCCCAAGTCATATCAGGGGTGCCAGTGTATCCCTCCGCCTTGAACGCCCTCAAAATCTTGAGGGTATCCTTACCTGGGTAGAATCCCCCCGCGTAAGGGTGCAGCATGAACCTGTCCAGCTCATCCTCACTGACGCGCTCGATCACTCTAGCCTGCCAAGTCATGGGGGCGCCATCGATCAGGCTGTGGAAGATGACGCGATGCTGTGGGCTATCCCTCCAACCTCCGGGCATTGTGCGGTAGAAGATCTTCTTCTGCCCGTAAGGATACTCCCGCGTGCAGAACCCCAGCCTGAACTGCTCAGCTAGTCGCGCGGGGTCGTATCCTCGGTCGACCAGGTATACCATCGCGGGGTGATTGTCCGGTAAGCTGGTAAAGGGGACGATCTCCCCCGCCGGAGGAGGGCACACCTTTCCACTCTCGCTGTCTTCCTCCCAATTCTCCTCTTTCGCGGCCGATCCTGGTCCGCCGTGTATCGCAGCTTGAGTCAGTATGTCGGGGTGGCGCTCCGTCACTGTCGACATGTTGAGTAGCACATCGATCGGGAACCGGTGTGGGTGTCTGGCGGATCGGGTACGCATGCAGATACTCGACGCGTTCTCCTTCCTCTGAGCCAGCCCGTCACGGTCAGCGATGTCCGCCGGCATGAAGCTGTTGTTCGTGGTGTCTCGGAACTCGTCCCCGAGGCCGGCGAGCATACTCAAGTTGATGGAGTACTTCGGGTCGTCCAGCTCTTTCCTTCCGTGCGTGTGAAGGCACTCCGGGCAGGGCAGGTAGAGGTGGTAACCGCTGGCCTCCCTCGACAGGGTGACTGGGCAGTCGTGCGCCTCTGCAAACTGCCGCGACCAGCGCCTGATCGAGTCAGGCGCATTGGCCGCGCTGTCATTGGTTTTGATCTCACTCATAATAGTGTTTCTGTCATATTTATCAGTCTGGTACGACTGGTGGTATATCCTCTACTGCCTCTCCCCAATACTCAGAGAGCTGCAGTTTGCCTGCGACATCCCAGTCGTAGAAATCCTGATTGGTCCCCGGTTTGTAACGCACCCACAGGTGCATGCCGTCCTTGTCGAGTGGGGATCCCTCCCCGAACAGACGTTCAGGTTCTGGTGTCCGATCCACCCCACGGAGGACCAGCGACTTAGGAAACATGTCCAGCAGCTTCGGAAGCATCCCCAGCTCATCGGATCTCATCTTGGACAGCGGCACCACGGGCATGTGCGTCAGCAGGCAGGCAGCGGCCGCCTTGTGCTGCAGCTTGTCGTAGACGCGTAGGGCCTCGGCCTCGTCATAACCACCCGAATCCAGGCGGTAGTTTTCCATGCACTCCTGGAACTCGTCCATCGCTTCACCGACGTCGACTGCCGGAGCATCCTGCGGTAGGGCGTATGCCCGGGTCGTGCGGCCGAGTTGGCACTCCTCCACTCCTCTCAGCTCTGCGATGGCACCGGTGCGGACCAATTCGTCGCACAGCCCGAGTGTCACCCCCTCGATATCTCGCGTCACAGCCCTCCTGGAGACCCTACCCGGCTCGGAGGATAAGATCGCCTCATACATGGCTTGCTTGGCCACAGCGAGCTTCTGGGGCGTAATGAAGTTGGTTTTTGACGGCTTCAGGTTGTCCACGCGCCGAGAGTAGCTCTCGTGCCCGCTGGCGCCGCAGTAGATCAACCGCGCGAATCGCTTGGCTAGGATTAGGTGATCCTCTCCCAACTCCACAACCTTGAGCATTCCGGCGCCGGGGCTACCTTCGACCGTCTCGATGAACGCGGCCACCATCGCCGCCCTGGCCGCGAAGAGAACGCTGCTGGTGGTCGACGCGGGAGACGATTCAGACAGCTGCACCTGCCACTCGCTGGGGGACTCCTCCTCGATGATGTCGCTCAGGCCCCACTTCAGGAATGCTCGCCACCCGTCGGCCGACTCCCTGGAAAACATCACCTTCACACGCTTCTCGGGGTCGCCCTCCCCCAGTCTGAAGACATTCCGCATCAGCGTATGAAGTGTGTTCTCGGACGTCCCAGAGAATCCCACCTCCCGGCCACCAATCGTGATTGTCTGACCAATCCCGTGGTGCCCGCTGGCCGAGTTCTTGATGCGATCGATGAGGCGATCAAGGTGCTTCTCGTTGCAGTTGGAGAAGAAGTTGAAGATCGCATCCCGGCCAGACAACGCGTGCACAGCGGATCCCCCGTTTCCGTTGGCCCTGATGAACACCTCGTCCGAGGTGCCCTCCGTCATCGTGTAGAGCGTGAGGTCATTGGCCAGCCTGATGGAGTGCACAATGGCTGTAGCCAATCGGCCGCCTGCCTGATCGATGTAGGTGTAGGCCCCGTAATACGACTGCTTTAGAACCTCCACGAACGTCGACTTACACATCGAGTCATCCTTCCATGTGACGTATGGATAGCGCGACAGTTTCTCCTTTTTCGCCTTCAGCTGACCGATGCTGCCGTGCATGGCCGTCTGCACCTCTTTCGGCTGGGCCTCTGCGAGTTCCATCGCCGCGACGTCGTCAGCAATGAGGTCCTTGTGCCACCGCAGAAACTTATCCTCAGCCAGCCGTAGCTCCAACAACGCCTGGCCCGGGAGCGCAGAGGTGTATACGAGACCCCGGGTGACTGGGAAGGGCGAGATGTAGCCTCGACCCAACGCCGCGTGGTAGAGCAGAAGCTCCGAGAGCAGAGAGGCTGGCGCCTCAAGTTTGATTTCGTTCATTAGATTGCATTATTTTTGTTGAAGGTGATTCCCACTTATTTCTTGCTGCGGTCTGTAGTTCCTGCAGCAGCCAACCGCGGGAGTGATCAGAGCTACCGCCCAGACTCCCACGCGTCAACGCCATTCTGAAATTGCCCCCGAAGGTGCGTTACTTTGTTGGTTGACCCGGGTTCATCTGGGGTTACCATATTCGCGAGGTTCGCATTATGCGGGTGCCACACACCTTCTCTCGCGGTCTACCTCTTTAGCCAGCGAAAGCCGGGTCCTGCGAAGGCCCCGGCTTTCGTGTGTGTACGGGTAGCGCCGCTACCCGTTACGGGTAGCGGATTTAGTAATGACAAGTGACAAGTCTCGAAGATTTGGGTTGTCATGCGATTGAC
>TARA_R110002110_G_scaffold119363_2_pt1 | contig 16213 bp, 18 predicted proteins | sample TARA_R110002110 | Tara Oceans TARA_R110002110 (sample SAMEA4397330) | marine metagenome | biome: Polar Biome; feature: [SRF] surface water layer (ENVO:00010504); material: water (ENVO:00002006), including particulate matter (ENVO:01000060) such as... | depth 5 m
CTATCATAATATCGTAGAATTGATTATGATAAATATTTCTTGTTTTTAATTCCATAATATTATTAGAATTACACATATCCATAACATTATAAGGATTTTTATAAAATCCTAATTTATCTTTAGAGAAAGTATTATCATTAAACCATTTGATAGTTTTATTTTCACCTTTAGTGCCTAAGATTAAATCATTTTGTTTAATTGTATTCATTATATATTATCTATAGATATTAATAATTTTAGTTAAACGCACCTCAATCTAATTCATAACCGAAGGGGAGAGTATCAATAGTCCCATCATCACCCGTATATTGTATTTTTCTTTTAGTATAGACAACTTGATAGTTCTTTATCATCATAGCATTAATAAGATTACAGAATTTATCACGTCTAATCATATCACAATTAACGGGAATAAGCATATTATTATTATGGTTATATTTTTCTTTAATCGCTTTAATAACGGAGTGATGATTAACTGCTAATTTAGCGGAGTAGTGTAAGTTTAGACCTTTAACTTTAATTTTATAATCATACTCATCATAATTAAATTCTTTGTATTTAACGATGTCTTTTGCTTTAGAACACCATTTAAAACCTTTGATGATTTTACCATCTAATTTGTAAGTATAATTCTTGGGACCGCCAGAACCGAAAGACCCACACATTTTAAATCCATCACATTCATCAGTCCATCCACCGAGGAGGTCGCTACGGGTAAGCATTTTATTACATTTTTCATCATTAGGATTGTATTTGTATATAATACTATCAGTATCAAAATATAAGACTTGTTCATTTAGGTATTCTAAACCTTGATATAATCTTAAACGAGCAGAAGAAGTAGTGAATGCTGCTATCCCGATGTTAGTGTTAAAGTCATTAGGGATGTATTCTTCTTTTAATTCATAACCTACTTCCATACAATCATCGTTCAACTGGAATGGATTAACATTAGTAGTTTTAGGATTATCAAGTATTTTAAATAACTCTGCTTTAGAGTTAATAATAACTGCCCGAGATAAATTAGTTCGCTGACCGAATTTTCCCCATAAACTATTAAGACATAATTTAGCAATAGCACGGAGTCCCTCATTATATTCTATATTATCAATTTTATTACCGTCTTTATCAAGAATGATAACTTTTTCACCTTTTACTAATTTAAATTTCCATTTATCTAACTCAATACCCATAACATCTTTAAAAGATTTAATATGAGCGTCTTTCATAGCATCATAGACTTCATCACTAACCTTGCCTTCGTGTTTAGTAATACAATCTGGATAACCAGTTGCTTCTTCTTTAATTTTCAAGAATTTACTAACATATCCTTTAAACAATTCTTTACTTGTAGAAGTATAGTGTATAATTTCTTTTATGTGTGTGATAACATAACCTTTATCTAACGCTTTATATAATTCGTTAGTCGCCCAAGTGCCTTCTTTAGAGCGTAGGTCAAAACATAATTTATCTGTTTTATGACAGAGGACGGGGTGATATAAATTTTTAGGACAATCAACAGAACAGTTTATAAACCCAAAGTATTTTCGTCTTTTAATAGAACTAATAACTTTTCTATAATTAATTTGTATATATTTAGCATCATAGACTTCGGGGTGTCCCGTGGGGTATTCATCGTAAAACTGAACTGTAGGATATAAAGATTTAATATCATCATAGAATCCTTCTTCACCTTCTTTAAAATGATAAAGTAATTTGACAGCATTAGTCCTACCACCGAAGAATGAAGGTCTAATTTTTACAACAATATCATTAGGAAGACAACCGAATTTCTTTTCCTCAAATACAACTAAATTAGTTTCTTTCTGGAATTTATCTTTTAGAAGTTTTCTGTTATCACCGCATTTTTCATATTCTAATTCATCAAATAAATCAATCGCTCGCTGTGGGAATGATTTATCAATATAATAATGTCTATAGATAGTCATACATACCGAAGCGATAGTAATATATCTTAGAGGGTCAATATTAGCGACACCAATAAATAATTTTCTAAATTTTAGCATTCCTTGCTGTAAGATATTAACATCACTAATACAATATTTTTTCATTTCTGTTTGTTGATTCCATCTGTAATTTTTTAATTTATTAAAAGACCACCATTTAAGAAAGTGGGTCATTTTTTCTGCTTTCATATTAAAAGGTCTAAAGAATTCATATGGGGGCATACAACTATCATAATTCCAATTATCTTTTGTATTAAACCAATGAGGGAAGTATCCTTTAGCAAGTTCATCAAGACCGAAAATGCCCGGAAATGACGCAAGAGGTCCCGCAATAAAGTTCATACTATCTACAAATGCGATATTGTATTTAGGAATAGACATCCACATAATTTTACTACCCGCTTTTATAAGTGTAGGAGGGTCTGTAGAGATAATATTTTCAATAACCCATCTTAAGATAAACTGAAAATCATAACCTTTGCCGTTATGTGCTATAAATGTGGAATCTTTATGTTCTTCACAGAACGCCCATTCACAGAATCCATTAATATCATAATGTATAATATAATCTTCTGGGTCATCATCAAAGTAAGCACTAACGGAGAACATAACTTCGTGATAGTCCCCGCTAATATCTGCCTCAAAATCAAAGAATATATATTTATCGCTATGAGGTTTTAGAGTCATAGGCATCATATAGCATTTATGGTCGGGCATAACATCTTGCTTACAATTAGCACAATTAAATTGATGACAGATATGAGTATCAAATCGGTCTTCTTCATCATCAACTATAGTCTGGCGACATTTTTTACATTTCCATATTCTTTCACAAACAGATTTGACTAAATTACCAGATTTAGTTTTAGTTTGTTCCAGATGATTATTATAACATAATTCAGTAGCAAAGAAGCGAAAGCAGTTTTCACATTCATAAGCAAATTTAGGTCTTTCTTTTTTTAAAGCACAAGCATCAAAATAATCTAAACTATCACATACTTTAAAGCAGCAGACACTACATTTAAATCTACATTTATGCTGACCCTCACGCCTATAGAATTTCTTACAAGCGTGGCAGAAATTAGTTTTCTCAAGGAAACCGCTTAATTGATTATTATTAATACAATCGTAATGTTGTAAGTCATTATTATATAGGATATAGATATTATGGTCTTTATCAACTGGGTTATAATCATCTTCATCAACATCGGGGAATATAATTCTTTTACCTTGTAGGTCTATAATATTAAGTTGGAAACCGTATGTTTCACCTAAATATAACTGAAATTTAGATGCTTCACTTAATCCACAAGGACCGATGGGAACATTAGATTTTTTATGTAATTCAATTGCTCTTAAAGTTTGTAATTCCCTACCTTTACGGATAGAGTCCCAATTTCTAAATGATAAATTACTAACTCTATCAAGTTTTCTATTAGCGGAAACTGCGAAAGGTTTATCAAGAATCATAGATAATCCTACTGCTATTGCTCTCGCCATACATATATCATCATCATTATTAATAGTTATAACACTTCTTTTAAAGAAAGCATAATTATCTTTAGAACCAGTATAACCATCATTACCCATTCCCGTAAAATTTTTAATACTTTCTATTACGAAGACTGTTTCATCAGTAATTTCCCAATCTGCGTCGCTTGTAGCAATTTTTTCCATAAGACCGAAAAGGATTTGAGGTGAGAAATCCTTAATTCTTTCTAAAGGTGTAGAAACACTACCACCTTTACTAATATCTAAATTAGGGTCTAATAATACTATACGGATATAGTCATCACCATTTAGACCTTCCTTTTTGATAGTTTTATCAAGAAGTTCCAGAATCATATTATCAATATCACCGACATCTAAACCATTTTTAAATTTAAGAGCAAAGTGGTTTTTCTCAACACCGAATTTACTTTTCTTTGTAGAAGATTGTTTATCACTAATAATTTCATAAGAAGGTAGTTTTTCTTTTTTAATAGCAATCTTTTCTTTTATAGGTTTATCCACATCTGGTTTTAGAATTTGTTTCCTAAAATTCACAGAACCGACATCATCAGCAAATCTGTATATCTGGAAATCCTTAATAGGATTAAATGTTAATTTATCAAATCGGTTTTTGATTGTTTGAGAAGATGTCTTTAGTGCCTTAGCAACTTGAGAAATATTACCAGAAACAATAGTTTTTGTATTAGGATTATAAGCAACATAATTTTTCGTTGATTTAACTTTAACAGATTGACCTAATGATTTTTTAATTAAAATTTTTCTTTGTTTAGATGAATATTTATCAGCAATAAGATTAATATTAGAAAGTTTGATTTGTTTATCAGTCTTAGGAATAGGTTTCTTTACTGAGGATTTCTTTTGCTTTTTAGCAGCATCAAGAAGTTTCTGCTGCTGTATTTTAGCATTTTTAACGGTTCCCGCTTTTTTAGGCATCTTATAATATGGATTATTTTTTTCTTACAATTCAAACGCTAATCAATATTATTTATAGGGCGGTTATAATATGAAAAAATTTTTAAATCAAATTTTATACACTTAACAAAAATAACAGTAGTTTATCTCATAAAATTAAAATAGATGTATATATAAATGTCTGTGTCCTCAAATCATATAATAGAAATCAATATGATAAAAGAATTAATTACTAATTGTGATAAGTGTGAAAAAACAAGAAAAGGTTTATTAGAAGTTCTGGAATCTATTATTAAAGTCGCTGATACAATTATGGAAATAAATGATGATTTTTTAATTCATAGAGATAGTGATTATAGTGAAGAAAGTATATCAAGTGAAGATAGTGATGAGGAATACTTTACACCTACACCTCAAGGAAATTATATATTATGATTCTGTGTAATATTACAATAATTTAATACACCTCTCGCTTTAATATTTTTATGATAATAATTTCTAATGACTTGAGGATCTATATCAAGATAATACGACATTTCTTTTATAGTATCACATTTTAAAGTTTTAAAAATTTCTGTTTTTTCTTTAGAAGTAAATAAAACACAATACCAGATTAAATTTTTTTTATTACCCATATATATATGCTACATAATATATTTAGGATATTTATACGCACCCTATTATGATTGATTAATTGTAATCTCCCCATATTGAGAATGAGTCCAGAAAATTTTTTGTTCTATAACACCATTCCACGAAGGCACTAAAACAGATACACCATTTACATAAGTCGCAGAAGCATAAGTTCTTGACCCCGTATCACTACAAGTCATTAAGACAAAATCCGCATTATAAGGTATCCCAGAAAAAGTATGATTTTGTAATTTATTAGTAAAAGTATGAGATACACCATTAATAGTCAAAGTATAAGCAGAATTAAAAATAGGACCCGTTGATATCTTAACAGACCAGTCAAGACTACCGACGGGTTCGCATAAAATATAACCACCCATAATAGCATCAGCAGTCCCAGCAAAGACAACATTAACTAACATAATCTCATCATAACGACAACTTAAATCTTGTTCCGTAGGTGATGTAAGAGTTGTATAAGCATAAGCATTAGCGGTGTAATTAGGTGATACACCATAATCTACTATTTTTCTATTATAATCCCCTTTATAACTATTTGAACCTATATTTTTCTTATAAACATTTATCGCTCTATCATACCCGTTTGCGGGAGTTCCAGAGTTTCTTATAGATATATATATTGCTCTAAACTTAAAACCTTCGGGGATATCTACATAAGCAAAACCCTCAATAGCACCCATAGGCACAGCATTAGGGATAACACCACCAGACGCCGTATTAGTAGAAGTCCAGTCATTATTATCAAAAACTCTTAAATTATTTGTAGAACCTAATGTTGATATAAAATCAGTTGCTTTTATTTTAATACTTCTATATAATTGACTATTTGTATCACCAGTTAAATTTAAATCAGCAGAAGTCCCAGCAGCATTAATAGAATAAGTTTTTAAATCATATGGAGTAGCGTATGCCCTATAATCTTTTAAAATTCTTTGTTCCCCCCACGACCCAGAAGCAGTGTCTAACTGAAAACTTGTAGTTCCTTTAATAGAACTTATATCAGCATTATTATCACCAATATAAACCGTCCCATTTAAAGTAGATGTTCCCGCACAAGTAAGATTATTAATACCAGTAATATCAGTAGCATTATCACCGACTATATTCCCGTTAAAATAACTATTTGCTGTAGAAGTAAGGGACGCACATAATACCGAATTAATAAAAGCAATATTAGTAGCACCATCACCGAATATATTTCCGTTAGCAGTTATAGTCCCAGCAGCAGTAAGATTATTAATTCCAGTTATATCAGTAGAATCATCACCCACAATATTTCCATTAGCAGTTATATTCCCCGAAAATGTAGCAGACGCAGCAGCAATATCATCAATAGCAGAAATATTAGTAGCATCATCACCTACTATATTCCCATTAGCAGTAATATCCCCCGAAATTGTAGCAGATACAGCAGAAATATTATTCATTAGTGATATATTAGTAGCATTATCACCCGAAATATTCCCATTACAGATTACATTACCTATAGTTTCTACAACATTACAGACAATACTATCTACATTAGTAATTTCTGTAGCACCATCACCTACTATATTCCCATTAGCATTAATATTCCCCGAAATTGTAGCAGATGTCCCAGCAATATCTGCCATACCAGATATAGTTGTAGCACCATCACCTACAATAGTCCCATTAGCATTTAATATTCCTCCTAATGTAATACCATTTATTCTTGTAATATTTGTAGATAAATCACCTAAAATATGACCGTTAGCATTAATATCTCCCGCAATTGTTATATCATCTGTAGATGTTAATTGTTCTGCTGTTATAGTCCCAGTAGTAGTTAATGATTTAGAACCCATATCTGTATTTAATGAAACAACGCCATCACCACTCACAGCAATAGGAGGAGTTCCCGTGATTGAAGATTCAGCACCCCATTCTATTTTATTTGTAGTATCATTTTTCTTTAAGATTTGACCTATACTCCCTTTATATCCGTTTATCCTTACAGCATTAACAGTAGAAGGTATATCAACAATATCAATAGAAATTTCAGTAGTTCCGCTTAATGTCCTTTTATGTTGCGACATATATAATCTAAAATAAAATAAAATTACAGATATATAACATTATTTTATAGTTATATTACATAAATGAGTGATACTGAAAGCATAGATTCTCTTAATGAAGTAATTATAGATGAAAAAACTTCAGTTAGTATGGAGATTGTAGATACTGAACCTATTACATCTAATATACAATCTGGAAAAGTTAAGAAACCGAGAACTGAAAAACAAATTCTCGCATTAGAAAAAGCAAGAGCAACTCGTAAATTAAATGCTGAAAAAAATAAACAGATGAAATACGATAACGCACAACTCATAGAAGATAATAAAGAATATCTTAAGAAACTCGCTACAGAAAACATACCTAAAAAAGTCCATTATGAACCTTATAAAAATAAGAAAAAGAAAACAAAAATCATCTATGCGAGCGACAGCGAACCGAGTGATGAAGAGGTTGTTATTGTTAAAAGAAAAAGGAAACCAGCACCTAAGAAGAAAAAGAAAATAATTTATGAGAGTCCCAGTAGTAGTGAAGCAGAAAGTAGTGATGAAGAAACCACAAGTGATTTACAAAAATTTTCAAATAATATCGCTCAACAAGGATATCATTATGTATCATCTAAACCACTAAAATATAGCGATATGATTAATTTTGGATAAAATAATATAATATATAGTAATATGAATAGAAAACCATTAAACATAAGAGAATCTGGAAGTGATATTGTATTATCTAAATTTAAATTTAATTGTGATGAAAAAGATGAAAGTATCCCATTACCATTACCTCAACAACTAAACTTTTTTCTATTAATAAATGGACGCCCCGGTTCTGGGAAGACATCTTTGATTTTAAATCTAATAGCAAAAAGAGGCAAATTATATAATAAGAAATTTGATAGAGTATTTGTATTTAGTCCATCACTCATCACGATGTCTAATAATCCTTTTGAGGATTTACCAGATAATCAATTACATACAGATTTAACAGAAGAAAATTTAACTATGGCATTAGAAGATATAAAAGATAGTGGCGAAAAAATATTGTTTATTCTTGATGATGTTGTTAATGATATGAAAAAATCAGCAGTAATACAGACATTATTATCTAAAATGCTTATGAATAGAAGACATCTGGCGGGTAGTGGAGGTTCTGTTAGTTTCATAATTACAACTCAAGTTTATAATAAAGTTCCAGCACCTATTAGGAAAACAGCATCTCATATAATTATCTATCATACAAAGAATAAAAAAGAATTAGATACAATTTACGATGAGTTAATAATAGTCCCTATAAAAGATTTTTATGATATACTAAAATTTTGTTTTGATAAAAAACATAATTTTATTTATATAGATGTTGATAAAAGTTATGATAAGATGTTCCATAAAAATTTTAATCCATTAGAATTTAACTCTACTAATGAAACTGGATTATAGTATTACATAAAAGGTGTTTCATATAATAAAGAATTAAATAAAGATGCTCTTTGTTGTTGTCTTTTATATGTAATAATTCTTTCACTACCAGTAAGACCACCAGCAACTATAGTTTGTTTATCACCTCTTAATAAGTCTTGATTTTGAAAGTGTGTTGATGTGAAACCAGAATCACCATTTCCTACGGGCATAGCATAGAAGGCATCATCGGTGAAGTTATTATTGCCGTATCTTGAGAATAGTGCTTTTTCTTGAGGTGTAAGCGGTAAGGACATTTATATTATAATCAAATATTTTAGTTTTTATTTTTTTAAATCTTTTAATTTTTGTTTCTCACCTTCTAATTTTTCTTCCAGTTCTTTCAGTCTTATTTTCCACTTTGAATTAGAGTATGCCCACTTTCCGTCTTCATCTTCCTTATGTATTTTAATACTCATTTTAACACCTTCTACACCACCTTTAATAGAAATTTCATAATCGTCGTCCCTCTGTTTTTGCCTATCACTTTCCTCTTTTCGTGCCTTATCCATTCTTATTTTATACTTTTTCATTCTTTCTTTTTCTATTATAGTTTGTTCGGGACTGCTATTTTCCTTTACAAATTTATCTAACATTTTTAATGCTGAACCAGACCCCGCTTTACTTTCTACATTATTTCTTTGACTATGGGCGTCGTGGTTATAACTTCCTAAACTGTATGTTGTTTCTAATCTATCATACGCTTTCTTACCTAATTTTTCTATTATTAATAATTCATTTTCGTCAAGGAGTTTGCGTAAAGGATTCCTAATTTCATTATCATAATCAATCTCTTCTTTATCGTGATAATCTAACAGTTTAGATACTTTTGCTTTTGTCTTTGCTTTCTTCTTTGATTCTTTTTTACGGGATTCTTCCATTTTTTCAATATCTTTATTCATTTCTTCTTGTTCTTTAATTTTTTCTTCCTCATATTCACGCTTCGCTTGTTCTTTTTCTTTAGATTCTTTCTCCCATTTTGCTTCTCTTATTTCTTTTTTCCTTATTGCTGATTTAGTAAAACTTGCCTCTTTCCTCCACCCCGCATCATCCCGACGCTGCCGACCCTTACCGAAATTAGAATCACCATAACCTTTCTTTTGATTTTTCCTTGTTCCACTTTTTTTATCTAAATCAGCATTTCTATAACCTCTCATATATAATTTCATCCAGAGTTTAGGGTTATTATCATAAGTAGTTATTTTATTTATATCTTCTATACTATTAGGGATTTCATCATCAGTTAAAACTTTTTTAAGATACTCATATTTTCTTAATTGCTTACCATCACTTTTTCTATACCCAGTTATATAAGTATATTCTCCGTTAAATCTATTAAACATTTGATAATTAGTCCAAGGAGGTTCATAGGCATTTTCCACTTCTGTTAGCGGCATTATACTTTATCAAATATATTAATCAAAAGATACAAAAACTTTTTTATGCTCTATTTTAAGACCTTGTTGTTTTGTTTTCTTAACAATTTTCTTCTTTTCATTCCTAATAGATTTCTTTGTTATAGGTTCTCCCCAGTGATACCTCGCGATAATAGGAATTAAATCATCTGGGATACGAGGATAATTTTGTTTATACCATAATGCTCCTTGTTGTTCTGTTTTAATTTGTATAAAAGATATAGGTAGAGGGTCTTTATGAAGTTCTTTACCATCGCTCCTTTGAGTATTTAAAAAATCAGCAGATAATTCATAATCATATTTATTAATAATAGTCATCTCATTATATTTATTAGGTTTAGTTTTACCGAAATCATAACTCATATTAGAATCTAAATTATTAATAAGATGAATAGCACCTTCTTCAGTTTTATATAAATCACAGAAATCAGTATTACCTTTATGATTGCGTGGGTCTTTATCTAAAGAAACCCTTACCTCAAAATCACTCCTACAAACAAAAGGATTTTTTACAAGATTATATTTAACCTTACCCATATCTGTAAAGACCTTTGAGAGTTTTAACTGGTCTTCTAAACTAAAATCATCTGTAGAATCAATAACATCTTCTTCATAAACTTCATTAGTCGTCTTTGCTATTAATGGGTGTTCGTTCATCGTTTATATCATCACATAGATTTTTATTTTTAACATTAAACGCGTCAATTTCTTTGATATGATTAGATATTTCATTAATCAAAAGAGTATTCGGTGAGTGTTGTAATAATAATAATTCCCTTGTATCTAATAATTGTTTTCTTACAGACCACATACTTAATTTATATAATCCATAATTTACACCTATTATAGATGAAAATAATAATACACCTTCTAATAAACTCATATATATATTATCTATTATAAAATAAAATTAAGATATTAAACGCGTTAGGCACTTACTACTGGAGCATCTAAAGTGGGGCGAACTTTAGGTGTATCCCCAGAATGTCCCGTCATCTTTAATTTTTCATCTGCTAAGACGGCATCTACATCTCTTTTTAAACATCCCCAACAGAAACTTTTACATTTAGAGCGTTGTGTAATTACACATAAACCTCCTAACGCACCTAAAACACCTACTATAAATAGCATTAATTCATTAATATTAAAATCAGTCATTTTAGTTAATCTTCTATGAGAGGGGTGATTTTTATTATAACAGAATTCAACAATACCTTCTAATTCTTTATCTAATTCTAAAACAACTATAAATTTGAGGCAATTATTTATTAGGTGTATAATAGATAATAGACAGTATGAATTACAAGATTCCATAATATTAGATATACTAACACCACAGAGATTATTTATTGTATCAACATAGTTAGTGAAATTTTCACAACTCATTCTTTATTATAGTAATTTAAATTTTTTCTTATATACATCAATACTCTTTTTTAGTGTAGTTTCACCCCATAATATATAACGAGATAAACTACCAGCAGACATATAGTCATTCCAGTTTTCTCTTTTTCTGTGGCGATTTAAATATAATTCTTTTCTTTTAGGATCTTTATGTTTTGTATAATCACTCATTCCAGCAGAACCAAAATGAGTTGTTTTCTTTTTACCATAATTATCAAATATCGCCATATATTTCTTTTTAGGATTTGTTGATTTCTTTATTATTACACGCACCGCGACATTCATATCACTATCTTTCATTATACTACCATCGGGCATTTTATGGAATCCTTTTTTATGGACTTTGTCCTTATTATCACTTTGTGATTTAACCATTTATATATTATAATATTTTTAAAATTACTTCTTGTATGTCTTTTTAGCATCTTTCATAGCAGAAGAATATTTGTAAGAAGGGTCTTTCTTTTTCTTTTCACTATAAGTTTTCTGTAAATGAACCATCCACGCAGTTTTAGTTTTTCCAGATTTTTTAGGTGGCATATTTATATTATCTATTATATATAAAAATTTCACATTAAAAATAATATTTTAGTCCTCACCCCCACCTTCATCTTTAGTTCCTCGTTGGGAAGGTTGCTGTAGTCTTAGTTCTTCTTTGTATCTTTTACCTCTTTCTGTAGGACTTTCGGGTTCTACTGAAGGTTCTTCAGTAGGATTAGAAACCATTTGATAACCTCCAGAAATAGCAGCAGCACCACCTCTTACAACCCCAGCAATTCCAGCACCTATAACACGCCCCGCTACACCCCCTACTTGAGATGATGTGGGTAATTGAGATGCTAAACCACTCGCAACACCTCCTACAACACCCGCCGCAATAGATGCTCCACCACCTACAACACCCGCAACACCACTGCCTAATGAACCGAAACTCCCCGTTGATACTCCTACTGGATTTATATTTGTAGGAGGAGGAGGTGGAACCATTACACCACTTTCACTTAAAAATTTTTCTGCCGCTTCTACTAATGCTTCATCTTCGGTAGTTGATAAAGGATTATCGGGTAATAGCGGGGGCACTCCGTGTTCTTCTACAGAACCTAAAGAACCCATACTTTTATATTCTCTATCAATTCTATCTTCTTCTTTTACTAAATTATTATACTTTTCTAAAAAATCAATTACGGTCTTATGTTCTTCTGGAGAATTATTTTGCTGACTATACTTAATCATTTGAGGTATTTTTTTCTTTGCTATTTCACCTTTTTTTGTAAAAAAAGAAGAGGGTATATAATTAGTTTGTTTTAAACTATTAACTACTCTCCCTCTTTCATTAAATACATCATACCATTCTTGAGGTTTAGATGCTTTACCAGTTCTCTTACGAGGTTTAAAACTTCCATATCTACTTGAGTTTTTTGCTAATGGAGATGATTGACCCATACTTCTACCTACATCTTGAGGTGATACAACACGAGGTTCTGTAGGAATTGAAACTGCTTCTGATTCTCCACTAACTTTTTTAGGAGGTGCTCTACTTAACGAAAGTAATACATCTGCGGGAGATAATATAGGAGATGAAGGAGTTGTAATTTTTAATGATGTTGCTGAACCCGTTGCTGATAATGCGGATTCCATTGCTTCATCTTGTCTTTTTTTTATTCTTGCTGCCGACCCCTCCGACCCCGCTGAGCGATCACTTCTAACAGACCCTTTAGCACTTCCCCTTAACGAAAAATAAGAAGGTGGTGATGCTGAGCGACTACGAGATTGCCGTGATTTATCTGCGAACGCCCAGTCCCTATAAAAATCTTCTTGGAAAGCACTTTGTTTTCTTTTAGGAGATAAAGAACCCCTACTTTTTCTTTCGGCATCCCTTTTAAGTGCTGCGGTTAATCCTTGTTTTGCTAACGGGTTAATTACTCTACCTCTTACTACGGGACTGCTTGCGACAACTTTACCTCTTACTACGGCACCTTTTTTAGGAATAGGAGGAGGAGAAGGAGCGGGGCGAGGGACGGGGCGAGGTGCGAAAGGCATCCCACCAGCATTACCAGCACCACCGCCAGCACCACCGGCGAGAGGTCCCGCTTGATTCTGTTGTGCTGGATTACCACCACCACCTATCAATCTATTTTCTATTCTCTGGACTTGTTCGCGTAATGCTTTTAACTGTTCCCTTTGTTTAGGGTCGCCTTTATATCTATTATCACTTTGTAATAATTTATTAGTTTTATCATATTTCCAAGGAGTCCCTTTTCTATCTGTAAGATTAAAACTACCTACTGATTGCTGACCGTCTCCAATCTTTTTCTTATACTTCCCTCTTTTAGCAGATATTACATTCACTACAGAATAACCCCTTACTTGTTGAGTGGGTTGATTGTCTATAGTAATTTCCCGCGCAGAGCGCGACTGGGCGACTTTATCGCCGTGTTTTTTCTTACGGTGCTTACCTTTGTTTTTAGGTTTCCGTTTCTTCTTTTTACCTCTTTCTGCTTTACTTATATTCATACGCCTCGCTAATTCGTTAATGATTTGAGACTTCCTAGCGTCATTAGATAAAAAAGTATCAAAAGCATACCCTCCCTTATTGTTAAAGTATAGACTCATTTATATACTATTATATTTATTAATTACATCTTATTAAAATATATTTTAATTATATAGATGACTTATCAAATCGTTAAGCAAGGTAATAACTTTAAAATCAAAAATAAAAAGACTGGAAAAATTCACAAGAATAATTTTAAAACTCGTAATGCTGCGGAAGTCCAGTTAAAGAATAGAAGGCGTTTCCAGAAACTTATAGAGAAACAGATAGGTAAGCAGAAACTCTAATAATCATCATCATACGCTTCATCTATCATATCGTCCATTTCGCGTTTATCTTCTATACTTATATAAGGGACACATTCTCTTTTACTATCACACATAAAACATTTCCAATTATCACATATATCTCTCTCATATTTACAATACTCGCATAAAGTATTATGGTAATTATGTCCTTTATATAGAATCCCCGCATTAGAATCATCAAACTCTTTATTTAACCCACAATCATCACCATTACAGCGAACTCTGTTATGATAGCGATGATTTCTAACTAAGATTACCTTACAACTTCCGCAAGAATTACCTAAATACTCCATATGTGTTGCGTGTATTATAGTTTCAAATGGATAACTAAATCTTTCTTGTCTGCCTTTGGTGTATTTATGATCATAAGAGTTATTATTAATATCAAATAATCTTGTAGATTTTATAAAATTTTTCTTCCCATAAATATTATTCTTAATACAACCTATTTCTTTTTTTAAATTTAATATAATTCCAAAATTAATACTTCTTGTTTTTAAAGTTCTCCCCATTATAGCATTAGAATAAAATTCTTTTTTAGTTATAAACCTATAGTCTTCTACCTCATCTCTCCAACTAATTTTATTCCATATACTTACATCCCATAAGACTTTATTAAAATCAAATCTTTTCTTATTATATTTGTATATCAGTCTAACAATTTCATCTGGGAATTCATCATAGAATATCACAGCATAATTACTTTTAACTTTATAGACCATCTTTTTTTGATGACCGCAGCATCCGTAATGGATGCGAGAGTCGTTAGGGGGGTTGTTAGAGTAATAAGTTCTAATTTATAATTTATCGTAAGGTGCCTTTATAATTCTAACACCTCTTTTTATCATTAACGCTTCTTGACCCTTACTAAAGATAATTTTATGATTTTGTTTTACTATAATTCTATTACAGAATCTACTTATTTCTCCATTTTCGTAATTCATTATATATGATAATGGGATATGATACAAAGCGTATAAGGTATTATTGCCAGAGGTAAAACTTTCGTGTTCTTTTTCTTCGGGCATTATTATTGTATCACCATTAGAAGTATCTATGTATTGTCTTGTCTTTCTATTAAAACATTTAAAATGAATAAGATATCTACCATTACTATTAAATGATGCCTTTTCTCTTTTATTCATTAATCTTGTAAGTGTTGAAGTATTCCTATAAATTATCTGGACTACTAAATCAAAATTATCACCAAATTTATCAGTTAATATTTGTAATCTTATACAAGATGCCTCAATACAATCTCCATTCATAAATCCTATCGCTTTCTTTTCCTCATCTGTTTTTATTTTAACGCAGATATTTTCTTTACAATAATATTTAGGCATCTTTGTATTTTTTGATGACCGCAGCATCCGTAATGGATGCGAGGGTCGTTAGGGGGTTAAGAAACTTTAATAGATAGTGTCGTTTAATAAATCTTTCGTCGGCACAGAGCACACTTAGGATTATTCTGTGATTTTAGAGTTGTTAAACATTCTTCACAATACTTATGACCGCAAGATGTAAATTTGATATTATCTGTAGGTATTAAATCAAGACATATAGGGCAAGATACTTCTTTTTTAACAACATTATATAATTCTTTTAATTCATTAGAAATATGTAAAGGTATTTCAGTCGCTTCATTCACTTCTTCTAATTTATCTTGTAGAAAATTTAATTTTAACATATAACTCATATGAACTTCGTGATTTTTATTAGATGCTTGGAAGAATGCCGCCCATCCTCTTTTCGCTTTCTTTTCTAAGTAAGTATTATTTGTATCAGTCATCTTTTTTTGATGACCGCAGCATCCGTAATGGATGCGAGAGTCGTTAGGGGGGTTAAGAAACTTTAATTGTTTGCTACATTCTATTCTTCATCACTACTAATATCACCGCTATTTGATAGAATATAATTCTGTTTATTGATTTCTATTTTAAGTTTATCATTTTCTACTTTGAGTTCCATACATTCTACTTTCCAATTATCCCTATCA
>TARA_R110002110_G_scaffold359346_1_pt1 | contig 16198 bp, 15 predicted proteins | sample TARA_R110002110 | Tara Oceans TARA_R110002110 (sample SAMEA4397330) | marine metagenome | biome: Polar Biome; feature: [SRF] surface water layer (ENVO:00010504); material: water (ENVO:00002006), including particulate matter (ENVO:01000060) such as... | depth 5 m
ACGGCAGACATCAGCGGTCTTCATCCCCGCCTCCTGCTCCTTCAGCATCCCGATAATCTGCTCTTCCGTAAATCTACGCTTCATCGTCCGTCTCCTTTATCGACGGACTCTACCAGAAACTGGAGGAAGATTAGGGGCTCAGGTCACCTCGTGAAGGCTTGAGAGATAGGTCCACCGTACTGCTCTGAAGAGTCGCGGGGACCAAGGCCAAAGAGCAGCTGATCGGGTATGTGATCGCTGGTATATCGTTTGTGACCTTCATACTCTGCCAGTTCAGGCCTGCAACGCGTTGAAACGGGTTGGTATTGGGGGCGATAAGAAATCTGTTACAGGTGAACTAACGAATTTTGATTATTTTGGTTCTGCTAAATTGCGAATATCAAAATTTAGTATAGAAATTCTCGGTATAGCTCTCTCCTTAATATAAGGGGTGGGGCAAGCCCCCCTTGCCCCCCTCATTTTTGCATCCACGCAAACTTAAGCAAGTAGACCAATGTAGAGGGGATAATCGCCCAAGAAATGGGTCGATACGCAATGTTTCTGCTACGATTTTGATACGAAATCTGATATAATTTTGCTGATTCGAGCGAGAGAGCTAGGCTTATAGCCAAGCACATCTGTCACCAAAAAGATTGGCGTCCCCTACGGGACTCGAACCCGTGTTTCCGCCGTGAAAGGGCAGCGTCCTAGACCGCTAGACGAAGGGGACGCGGTCGGCGATGTTGGTAGCCATTCAGGTCGGGGAAATCAAGCGGGAAATCACGAAAAAATCAATGATATGCCGGATGCGGCATATTAATTTCATCATAAGCCCTGGTAACCCCCAAATTCTCCCGAAATCGGGCTCAACACCGATCCGTTAATTTTCGTCTTTGACCTGCTTGATCAGCGCGTCCAGGCCGCTGACCGGTTTGCGACTGGCCATGTGTTTGTCGAAGTAATACGCATAGGTCTGCAGAAATTCTTCGGCGAACACAGTGGGATCGACATCTTCGGGGTTTTCCACGTGGGCCATCGCAAAGGCGGAGAAGTTGGCGGCAGCATGACGCAAGCCCATGGCAATGTCGCCGGGCTCCAGGCCTTCCTGCAGACGGCTATTCGCCATATTGATCACCTGATTGGCGAGTTGGATGGAGAGGGTATGTTGGTCTTCGTTCTCGCTCATGATACGCTCTTACCTGATTTTTAGGTTGAATGACGGCAAAGAATGGCACCTGCCTTAGAGTGCACGTGCACTTTAGCGAAGCCACCGTTGCCGCGAAAGTGCCGAATGTTTTGGGTTTAACGTTGCTCCCATCGCGCAGCTTCGTATTGTACCCGCATTCGGAGGTAAGTATTCTTTGCTCGTGTTAGGAGTGCACCAATGGCCGAACAAAAATTCAATCTGATTACCCGCGCCGATTTCGATGGCGTGGTCTGCGGCGCGCTTTTTATGGAACTCGGTCTCATTAATAAGGTCGATTTCGCGGAGCCGGCGGACATGCAGCATGGCCGCGTTGCCGTCGATGCCGGCAACATCACGACCAACCTGCCGTATACGCCCGATGTGCACCTCTGCTTCGACCACCATTGGAGCGAGCTTGAGCGCGTCGGCCAGCACGACAACTTCATCATTGATCCGAACGCGCCGTCGGCGGCGCGGGTGGTGTACGAATATTACGGTGGCGAGCACGGCTTTCCGAACATTGATCCGGCCCTGTTGCGCGCGGTCGACAAAGCCGACTCCGCGCAGTTCAACGAAACCGAGGTCTTGGCCCCCGAAGGCTGGACGCTGTTAAATTTCGTACTGGATGGCCGCACCGGCCTCGGCAACCTGCAAGACTTCGCAATTTCCAACGACCAGATGATGCGCGATCTGATGACGTACTGCCGCCACAACCCAGTGCACGAAATTCTGGCGCTACCCGACATCCAAGAACGTGTGATCGCCTACAATTACCATAAAGAATTTGCCGAGCGTCAACTGATCGAATGCAGCCGCACCGTGGGGCGCACCGTCGTGTGCGACCTTCGCAACGTTGATCATATTTATGCGGTGGATCGGTTTTTGATTTATGCGCTGTTTTCGGACGCTGACCTGTCGCTGACACTGCGCCCGTCGCAAAAAGACGGGATTACCGAAATTTCGTGTGGCAAATCGATCTTCTTACGCACTTCGCAGGTCAACGTCGGCAAGCTGATGCTTGCGCACGGCGGTGGCGGGCACACAGCGGCAGGGACGTGCCGCGTGCCGGATGGCGAGGCTGAAGATGTGCTCAACGACATTCTAGCCAGCATCGCCGCCGAAGCCGCTTAATATCTATGATTGTCCAAGTTTCTCGTCTCGCGGTATTCTAAACCGTGCCGGCGCACGAAATGAGGACGAGAGCATGGATTTAAGCGACGATGACACAGCCAAGCCAACCGCCGGCCCAGGCGTCACCGCATGGCTTGCGGATATTATCGGCGCATCCGGTTCGCTTAATTCAATCAACATACATGGCCCGGTCGCATTGCCGGATGGCTTTCAAGGCGCCGCCCCGGCGCTGCAACGCTTTCTGGTTTTAATGCCACTCGCACTCGATGAAAGCGATGATGCCGTCTTGGCTTCTGTCGAAATTCGCGATCTGCCGAAAGGCGTGCAGCTGACCGCGGGCAGCATTGATGCCACTGGTGTATGGCAGGTCCCGAGCGACGCCCTTTCAGGGTTGCTCGCGATGGTGCCGGCATCACAGCCGGTGCCGTTCGGCGTTGTGCTGAAGGCGACGTTTGCGTCACCCGATGATCGCGACGACACGTGGACCGAAATGCTCAACATCGATATCGACACCCCTGCCAACGATGTTGACGCCGCAGACGCACCTGGAGCCCCCGATTTCAACACGCATATATCATCTGTTGCCATCGGCCCGGAATTATCGGTGATCGACTTGGATGTATCGGTCGGCACGGATGATCCTGCAGCACTCGCCAAGCTGAAAGTGTCATTCAGCGTCTTGCCCGACGGCGCCTTTCTAACAGCGGGCACCGAAGACCCGGATGGCACGTGGTGCGTTCCGGCAGACATGCTGGCAACGCTCAGCGTCGTGATGCCGTTGGATACACCGGATTTCGATTTGCGCGTCACCATGGAAAGCGACGGCGCGCCGCCGCAGTCAGCGGAAATCCATGTCGCCAACGACGACACGTCTTTGCGGGCAATAGGCGCAATGCTCAGCGTCGATATTGCACCTCCGCCGGACGGCGGGCCGTGCCGTTTAATGATTTTCGCCGATGCAAAGGCGGTCTATGACCGGGTGCTGACATGGTCAACTTCAGGCGCCCAAAGCATCATCATTGATATAGCTTTGGGCGATCTGTTGCCCGATGAGATCGTGCTGCGTCACAGTTCATTAGCCGGAAAAGGGACCGATGGGCCGGCACTACAATGGCTGGTGATCGACGGTGTCCGCACCGGGCCTGAAGACGCTGCTGTGATACGATGCGCGGGCGAAGCACCTGGATCGTGGGTCGGTGATTTGGTGATCGACGTGCAGGCGGCGCGGCGGCCAGCGCCGAACCTTGTTTCAGCAGGCGACAGCACAAACAGCGAAACGGCAGCAACGACGCTGCCGCCGACAGCCCCCATTGACGAATCAGCTGAGACCGACGCCCTGATCATCAACGTATCCCAAGAGGACATCCGTAAACCCACCGTGCTGGCCGAACTGGCGCGGCTCCGCGATTTCATCTGCGCTAGCGCCGATGACAACAATAAAAGCATTTACGGACGACTCGGTCTGGATGTGGGTAAGTGGCGCGACATGCTCGTGCTTGGGCCGACCGGGGCCGAGGTCGAGTTGCGCGCAACATTACCGGTCATCGCCCGCCTGTCCGTGCCGGGCGGGCGCGACAACACCCGCACGCCGGAACCATTGCATCTGTCGATGCCGGACGGCGATGAAACGACCTATCACGTTTCCGGTTTGGCGGCCGGCGCCTTGTTGACCGCAGGCACCAACCTGGGCAAAGGCGTTTGGGCCTTGCGACCTGAAGACCGTCCGCATGCGGCTTATCTGCCACCTGTGCAGGGTGGGGGTACTGCGGTCATTCGCATCGAAGACGCCGCCCCCGATGCAGATACCAACACGCAATTAACGCGGCTGGTCGGCAATACAATCGCCAAGCTGAGGCCCACCAGGGACGCCCCGCTGACGCTGTCGCTCACACTGCCCAGCGAGATATTTGATCCGAATGGTTACAATTCGTTATCACTGACCATGGGCGATGTGCCCCCGGGCGTTTTGATCATGAACGGCACCAATCATGGGGGTGGGGTGTGGACTGCAGAAGTCAAAGCCGGGCACGGTATCGGCTTTTGCACGCGTGCAGGGGCCGCATCATTTTCGCTGACCATTACCTGCATTGCGATGCGATCCGAAACCGGCGAAAGTACCGTAGTCACCCAACGCATCAATATCTCACCGGCACTGAAAAAATGCACCCTCGCCGAGGGTCTGGCAGCATAAAAGTTAAGAGGGCGAGACCGCATCATAGCGACTGCTAAAGTATGCCTGCCCTGAGTCTTTCTTTGATAGCGTTCCTTTTCATCATCGTAGCCGCACCGGCGTATGCAAACGACATGATTTAAATCAGCATTACCAATAACACGGAAAGTGGCACCCGCATCGTCATCTTCATTCCCGTCGCATAGGCAATAAATAGGGTAGGCCACCAACTTTCGGTTCCCCCTTTAATCCATCGTTTACGATTAGCTTTATAAGATGCATATCGGTCCAGAATGGGTTTTAGGAGATGTCAGATGGCAATACTTTTAGCGACGATTGCATTTGTCCTTTCCATGGTTGCGCTTTGGTTCACCAGTGAACTGGCACGACGCACGGACGGGGGGGCGAAATTGGCCTTAAAGCCGCATTTGGCCTCCCTTAACCAAGCGCTCAATCGCGCCGAGGCGCAGATCCGTGACTTGTCCCGTGACCTTGAGATTGCGCAGCGCGAAATCAAGATTCTACACGCTGAGCAAGGTATGCCTTCAAAGATGCCAAACGCGAATTCCGCATCAAAGATGGGTACACACTCCATGGACCACGCCGCGGCGTTCGCCCCCAGCACGACCTATAACGCCTAAACTTGAAATAGAATTTTGCATTTCGAAGCCGGAATTGCACTTTTTGATGCAACTAGCCTTTACCATGTTCGAGGAAAGCACCCCCTCAGAACTGGCGGGATCAAGCCGTTTTTCTTGACCTTTGACAGCCAGGGGCCTAGACTTTCATTAACCATTCATAGATTTTGCTATGTGTGCCCGTTTTCTGCGGGGGCGCGTAGCAGGATTTGCATGGGAAATGAACGTTAACTAGGAAGCTAGATCGCGTAAATTATGGCCAGTGTTCCGAAACCAACGGCTATCGCATCAGCAGCCCCGGCGACCACGTCGCGCGCTGTCGGGCCGGCTGCGCGCGCCGCCTCGGTATCGACGGGACAGGTTGACGCGCCGGACCTCAGCGCGAATATCTCATTCGACTCAGCGGCGTCCGGATTCCAGGAAGATCAGCTTCGCCAGCAGCTTGGCGACCCTCGTGGTCGTGGCCAACAGCGCTACTCGGAGCCCGGCGTCAATCGTCTGTTCACCGCCGATAGCCAAGACTTCGCACGCATTTTCCAAATCGACAGCGATACCGGAAGTGGCCGCCAAAATCGCGACGAAATTTCCCGTCGAGTAGATGCCCCCAGATCGAAGATTATTTCGACCTACGAAACCAATGCGCTTGTGGTATCCGGCCAACAGCCGGTGCGCGGCACGTCGATGAACTTCAGCTTGTAAGCATACATAACACCGTTCGAGATGACGCAGCCGCTCAACGAGCGGCTTTTTTTAGGACCTATTCTTTTTTCGAGTCGGGTGATTTGCATCACTTCGCTGCTTCGCCCCTATTGCTATGGTGGCGGATAGTAAGGGGATATGAGTATGGCGATTAATTCGGTTTTAACGACCGCAACTTCGGGCCTCAGGGCCGCGTCGGTCCGTGCAGAAAGCGCTGCCGGCAACATCGCCAACCTCAACACCAAAGGCTATCAGGCGACCCGCATCAGCCAAACGACACTGGTCAGCGCAGATCCGGTCAACCCGGCAACCGCCGTTTTCGCCCAACTGCAAAGAAGCGATAATCCGCCCGATCTCGCCAGTGAAATCATTCGCCTGATTGAAGCCGAAACAACCTATCGTGCGAACGCCGAAGTGATCCGAACCGCCGAAGATATCGCTGAACAAACCGTCAATCTTCGCGCCTAAACGCGATCTGAGTGCGGCCTTAGCGCTCCAGCTCAGAGATCATGTTATTTGCATGGCGCAGTCTGTGCGCAAATTGTCGCGCGACATTGTGCATCAAAATCAACGCCACATCGGGGATCTCATTTTGAAGCTTGGAAAAACTCTCCGCATCAATGGAGAAGCAGGCGGATGAGCGAACGGCTCTGACGGTTGCCGAACGGGCTCCGCCGTCAATGAGTCCCATTTCGGCGAACAGCGTACCTTCGGTCAGCGCACTGACCCGCCGTTTGCGGACCGAGCCCGGAATATCGATCAGGACGTCCATACGACCGCTCACCAGAAAATATGCACGGTCTCCGAAGTCACCCTGTTCAAAAACGACGTCATATAAATTGAACCGGTGACGTTGCGCATAACGGCCCAGAACCATGATCTGCGCGCGCGACAGCCCATGGAATAGATCGCTGGACGCAATGATACCCCGGCTTTCGCGATTGCCCGCATACCCAAGTCGTTTGAGAAGGATTTCCTCGCACGCCGCTAAGGCCGTATCGGTATCATCGAAAACGCCGTCTTCACCGATACGCTCCATCACGTTATTGGCCTCAAGGTTCAACCATATCCAACGGAGTTGAGAGCGCGATATATTTGCGGACTTTGAAGCGCTGCCGTTGTGACGACGGCGCTTTGACGGATCAACCCGACGTTCTCGCTCAACACAACTGATCAACAAGCGACCGCCGGCCTCGGCGCAGTTGACGGCGATTGTGCGCAGCAGCGCGCACCCGGTGCTATCGATGGATGTCAAATGTCGGAAATCGAGCACAATGAACTCGGCACCTTTCGCACTCATGGCGCGTGCCTGAGATTGCAATCTGGCGCAGGCGCCGAAAAAAAGCGCGCCTTGCACTTCGATGATACCGATGCGGTGACCTTCGCGTTCTAAAATTTGCATTTCAGACTGCGGTCGCTGGACTTTCGAATGGATCTTTTCGGCCGTGAAGGTTCGACGCACCGGATCCCGGCCCATACCGAGCACGAACAGAATCACGGCCAGAATAATTCCGGTGCCGACGGCGACGATCAAATTCAGCGCCATCGCCGTGATCACGACGGTAAACGTCACCGTGATGTCGCCGATCAATACCCGCGGATACGGCAGCGTGCGCGTGACGATGCCGCGGAGTTTATCGACGGTCGGCTTGTCGATGGCTTGAATGGCAGTCGCCAACAACATACCTGACGTCGCCCATAATGGCAGTGTCGCCACCACCGGCGCCAACAGCACGAGCAATAGAAAAAACAGGACGCTGGCCCCGATATTAGCAGTCCGTGTCGTTGCCCCAGAATTGATGATTGCCATCGAACGGCTGAGCGCGCCCGAAGCTGGCAAAAAGCCGAGGATACCCATCAGTGCATTCACGACCCCGTGTGCCCGCAAATCTTTATTCACGTTACCTGCGTTGTTGGTTCGCATATCGAGAGCAGCGCCCGTCAACACCGTGTTGAAGGACCCAAGTAAGCCAATGGAGAGACCTGTAAAAAGCGGGATGTCGATTTCACGCAGCAACATTGGCACCGACAGCTCCGTACGAAACAACTCGGGCATTTTGATTAGCGCCAACAGGTCGATGTGTCCGACCTCTGGGCCCAACGGCACATCACCGACATTGATCCCCACATGATAAGCGATTGTACCGGCAGCCAGTCCGATAAGTGCGGCCGGCAAAATACGTATGCGGCCATCGAACAGAAAATTGCAGGTAATCGTAAGACCGCTGATACAGATAGCCCACAAACTCGCATCACGAATTCCACCGTGCAAAAAGATGTCGGTAATGGAACTTTCTGGAATACCGAGCACCATCGGCAACGAGCTGAGTAAAACCAATATCGCAGAGGCGTTGACGAAGCCGGCAAGCACCGGCACTGGAATATATGAGACCGCGTGCCCCAAGCGGGCTAACCCGGCGACCAGCTGAAACAGCCCCGATATAACAATACCGACAAATGCCAGTTGCAGCGCCTGCTCGGGCGCGTATCCGCGTGAGACGGCAACTTCAAGGCCCGTCGCAAGCACGAGTGCCGTGAGCGCACTTGGCCCAGATATCATAAATGGATTCGATGAAACGAAGCCTGAAATGATACCGAACGCAATTGCCGAGCCGACGCTCGCTAAAATCCCAAAAGCGGCCCATTCCGGACCGAGGGGGGAAAAGGCGATCAGGCCATATGCCACCGCTTGCGGCAACGTGGCTAACGCGCCGACGCACGATGCGGCGATCTCAGTCTTTAAAGATTTGATCTGCAAAATTATTTCTTTTCTTTAGAGAACATAGAAAGCGTTACAGATGTTATACGCGCACGCAATAGACAGGACATAGCTACTTTTGAAAAATCGCATAAAGGATCGCTTTACCATTACTGTCTATCGTATGATCTTGGTTGTGCGCCCTGGAGAGGTACCGAAGCTCATGCCGAGCGATGTGAACAATGCCTTTGACGTTGCGTTCTGGTTTGCCGACACCGCGCTGAACGAGAACGAGTACCTGCAGCAGCAAAAGCTGCAACGGCTGCTGTACATTGCGCAAGGCTACTATGCGATCATCCACAAAGGCCGCAAACTTATGCCGGCGGTTTTTGTCGCCGACGCAGCCGGTCCGATTGAACCAAATATCTTCATGGCATTTTCGCGAGGCCGTCCCGACATCGAAGCAGAATTATTTTTGCCACACGAAGTCCAAGAATTTTTATCACAGCTTTGGCGGCGCTTTGGTCACATGCCGATTGATCGGCTGAATGCAATCACCAAAGAAACGTCTGCGTATAAAGATGCACTTGAGCGCGGGCCGCGCGCGGAAATTCCGCTGCGCGAGATCAGCCGTTCGTTCATCGAAAGCAGAGAAGGGCCGGGGGCCACGCAAGTCTCGAAGCAAAAAGTTTATCGTACACAAGACGGTCGTCCTGTGCAGGTGAAGGCATGGATGCCGGGTGCGGTTTCGAATTTTAAATCGGGTGTGAAGTGAGTATGCATTTTTTTTGCGTATCCGAATCGAATACATGCAACGCGTAAACAGGGACGTTTATCAACAAGCCCTTTGACTTCGTGACACGAAGCGTTGCACCTTAACTTGGCGAACGAACGAACGTAGAGAACGGAAAGCAAAAACGTTTTTCAAATTCGGCGGCATAAACGCGTAAAACTTTTTCTACCTGTGACGTGTGGCACTTCCGAATTTATCCACATACTGATATATAGATTCATGCTGATTATCGACGGGAGGTCTTATTGATGGCGAAAGCAGCAACGAAGGCCCCGGCCAAAAAGCCGGCGGCAAAGAAATCCACGAAACCTGCAGCGGCGAAAAAACCGACTGCAAAGAAACCAGTCGCAAAAAAACCTGCGGCGAAAAAACCAGTGGCAGCAAAGAAGCCTGCCGCTAAAAAACCTGTGGCAAGAAAGCCTGCAGTAAAGAAGCCTGCGGCGAAAAAGCCGGTGGCGAAAAAAACCGTGGCTAAAAAACCTGCGGCTAAAAAACCTGCAGCTAAAAAAACCGTAGCGAAAAAGCCGGCGGCAAAGAAACCTGCAGCGCGTAAGCCTGCTGCCAAAAAAACCGTAGCAAAGAAGCCCGCAGCGAAAAAACCTGCGGCCAAGAAAACCGTAGCGAAGAAGCCCGCGGCAAAGAAACCTGCAGCACGTAAGCCTGCAACTAAAAAACCTGCAGCCAAGAAAACCGTGGCGAAAAAGCCGGCGGTAAAGAAGCCTGCAGCGCGCAAGCCTGCGGCGAAAAAACCGGCAGCACGCAAGCCCGCCGCAAAGAAGTAAGTTTATATCGCAGACGCCGGCACCGGGGGTTGGTGCAGGCACATCGTGATGTTACTTCGATGAATAGTGAGAGGCGTTGCCGTTTGGCAGCGCCTCTCACATATTTGCGCCATGACTTTTGTTTAAATTCAATCGCACGGTGGAGTCCGCATTATGACAACGAACGCATTTCAGATTGCCGTGATGGCGGGAGATGGCATCGGCCCCGAAGTGATGGACGCTTGTCTTCAAGTCGTGAATGCCGCGGTCGAAAAAATCGGCGGACCTGGACTTCGTTTCATCGACGCGCCAGGCGGGGCACAATACTACCGCGATCACGGCACCGATTTGCCCGACAGCAGTTTTGAGATTGCCAAAAATGCCGACGCGATTTTATTCGGCGCGATGGGATTGCCGGATGTGCGCAAGACTGACGGCACAGAAATCAATCCGCAATTGGACCTTCGGTTTGGTTTAGAGCTTTACGCCGGTGTTAGGCCGGTACGCGTTTTGCCAGGCGCGCCGACGCCGCTTAAAGATTCGCGTGCTGCCGACATCGACTTGGTGCTCATTCGCGAAAATACCGAAGGTATGTTTGCGGACATTCGCAAACCGCGCGTCACTGATCCCGATCAAGCCGAAGACCGATGCTTGATCACGCGCGCGGGCGCGACACGGGTGATCGAATACGCATTCCAACTTGCTGCGACCCGTGTACGCACGCGCACCGATGCGTGCCGTGTGACGTGCGTCGACAAAGCCAATGTTTTGCATTCGATGGCATTCTGGCGACAGGTCTTCGAAGACGTGCACACCCGCCATCCAAACATTGACGCCGATTACGCTTATGTCGATGCGATGGCCCTGAATCTGGTCAAGCATCCGTGGGATTACGACGTGATGGTCATGGAAAATTTGTTCGGTGATATCTTGTCGGACTTAACGGCGGGCATCGTCGGTGGACTCGGCATGGCGCCATCGGGAGACATCGGTGATGTGCATGGGTTGTTCCAACCATCCCACGGCAGCGCGCCGGACATTGCCGGCAAAGGCTTAGCCAATCCGGTTGCGATGTTTTTGTCAGCGTCGATGATGTTGAACTGGCTCGGCCATCGCCACGGTGACTCACACGCCACCGAAGCCGCCGCCCTGATTGATAATGCCGTCGCCAGAGCGTTTGCAAGGGGTGCCGTGCAGCCCGTGGAGTTCGGTGGGCAACACGGCACAGCGGCGATTACCAAGGCTGTGCTGGCGGAAATTTAGTCAATTTCATCTTTTGATTATTTCAACGGCATTCCCTTTCAAAACCAGGTCCGAGTGCTTAAGGTAAAAGCAAGCGGGGAGATAACGCCGATCATATTTGGCGACGTCGACTTGAAAGGCCGCATGGTCCAAGCAATAAAAAAGACAGGGATTTACTAGGTTGTCGACGACACCAAATGACGGAAATGATGGGCCATTGCGACCCTTTGACGAGATGCTTGAACCCGACGGCACGGTCCGTATGGCCTATGCGCAGTTCGGTGAATGGCTTGAAGGCGCGTCAAAAGAATTTCTAACTCGAAAGAACAGCGAAGCGGACATGATGTTCCGCAGGCTCGGCATCACGTTTACCGTCTATGGTGACGCGGCGCAGACCGAACGCATGATTCCGTTCGACATTATTCCACGCATCCTTGATCCGCAGGAATGGGATTATCTCGCCCGCGGCACGATACAGCGGGTCGATGCGCTGAACGCATTTTTGGATGACGTCTATCACGACCAAGCGATCTTGAAAGCCGGGCGCATTCCGCCGGAACTGGTGTTGAACAACGACGCCTTCCGTCCCGAAATGCTGGATATGGATTTACCGCGGCACATCTACGCGCATATCGCAGGGGTCGATGTGGTACGCACGGGGCCTCGCGATTTCTTCGTTTTGGAAGACAACGTGCGGACACCGTCAGGGGTTTCCTACATGTTGGAAAACCGACAAACGATGATGCGTCTGTTCCCGGAACTTTTCGCGACCAATCATGTCGCGCCGGTGGAACGCTACCCGTCTGAACTACGCGCCAACTTACGCTCCGTCGCGCCCATTGGAGTTGATGATCCGACGGTGGTATTGCTGACACCCGGCCAACATAATAGTGCGTTTTTCGAACATGCGTTCTTAGCCACCGAAATGGGCATTGAATTGGTCGAAGGCCAAGACTTGTTTGTCGACGACGGCTTAGTCTTCATGCGGACGACCGAGGGGCCGAAGCGCGTCGACGTGATCTATCGTCGCGTCGACGATGACTACATCGATCCGCTCGCCTTCAGAAGTGATTCCATGTTGGGCGTTCCGGGATTGTTGTCTGTGATCCGACGAGGCCGCGTGACGCTGACAAACGCGATTGGCACCGGCGTTGCCGACGACAAGGCGATGTATGTCTATGTGCCCGAGATGATTCGTTTTTATCTGGGCGAAGAACCGATCCTTCAAAACGTGCCGACCTACAGCCTGCGTAATAAAGACGACTACAAATACGTTCTGGAAAATCTGGAAAGCTTGGTCGTCAAAGAAGTGCACGGCTCGGGCGGCTACGGCATGCTGGTCGGCCCGAAAAGCACAAAGAAAGAGCGTGAGGAATATGCCAAGCGCTTAAAGGCGGATCCGGACGCGTTCATCGCGCAGCCAACGTTGGCGCTGTCCACGTGCCCAACCTACGTAGACGAGGGCGTCGCCCCGCGCCACGTCGACCTCAGGCCGTTTGTGCTGTCGGGTCAGCGCACCACGGTGGTGCCGGGTGGCCTGACACGGGTTGCCCTCAAAGAAGGCTCGCTGGTGGTCAACTCGTCACAAGGTGGCGGTACCAAAGATACCTGGGTGTTGGAGCGGTGAGGGGAATGTCATGCTGAGCCGTACCGCCGACAACTTATATTGGCTAGGTCGCTACGTAGAGCGGGCTGAGAACACCGCGCGACTTTTAAGTGGCACGCAACGCCTGAGCTTGATGCCAATTCCGACCGACGAGGCTGGCAACTTGTGGCGCAACCTGTTTCAGAGCGAAGTTGAAGAAAACGCCTTCCTCGCCAAGCACAGTAAATTTTCCGAAGCGCCAGTGATGGAATACATGGCGTTGGATCCGGAAAACCCGTCCAGCATCTATTCCTGTGTCCATGGTGCCCGCGAAAACGTCCGCGCAGCACGCCATGTGTTGACCACGGAAATCTCGCAGTGCATCAACGAAACTTGGATGGAAGTCCGCAACTGCGGCCCGCAAGACGTCATTGATCGCGGCACGCAGAACTATTTAGACAGCATCAAAGAACGCGCACACTTATTTCGAGGCGTCGTGCACGGCACCATGCGCCGAGGTGAGCCGTTTATGTTTTGGGAACTCGGCGCGGCGTTGGAGCGCGCGGAAAACACGTCACGCCTGATGCTCGCTCGCTCGGCCGCGTTCCACCGCGCCGCCAAACGCGACGACGGCTTTGATTTTTATCGCTGGGGCACGTTCCTGCGTACCGCTAATGCGTACAGCGCGTATCGGCAATTATACCGCGATATCGATCCGGTCTCGGTCGCCGATCTTTTGATTTTGAATACGCAAATTCCACGTTCGCTGTTGTCATGCATCGAAGATACAGCCGAAGTGCTGCGCAGCTTAAAGCGCGAAGCGCAGTGCGCAGCGATGGCTGAACGTTTAGCATCTGAACTGCGCACGATGCGGCTCGATACCATTTTGCGCTCTGGCCTTGAAGGCTTTTTGCACGACTTCCGCAAACAAGTGCACGTGCTTAGCGATCAAATTCGCGTCGACTTCATCATGGTTCGGTAACCGGAGAACCCCATGCGCCTGACCATTGTCCATGAAACCCATTACCGATTTGCCGAACAGGCCAATCATTCAATCCAGTATCTGCGCCTGACCCCGCGCCAGGACGCAGGGCAGCGCGTGCTGTCATGGTCGGTAACAACGCCCGGCACGATGACCCCTTGGGTAGATGGTTTCGGCAACAACATTCACGTGTCGACCGTCGACGGCCCCCACGATGAAATCAAAGTCGTCGTCGAAGGCGTGGTCGAGACCATTGATACCGTCGGCATCCTGCCGGCCCGCGACGGTTTGCCGCCGCTGTTGTTCATGCGCGATACCAAATTCACCGAAGCTGGGCCCGGTGCGATCGCGCTGGCGAACGAAGCAAAGCCTGCTATGGATGGCGGCGCACTGCCCGGGATGCATGCGCTAACCAACCTGATCGCCGACAAGATCGGCTATTACCCAGGTGCTACGACGACGGAGACCCTGGCCGAGCAGGCCATCAAATCGGGCGCCGGGGTTTGTCAGGACCATGCACACATCCTTATCGCCTGCGCGCGCGTGCTGGGGCTGCCGGCGCGCTATGTCAGCGGCTACATTCTCGCCGGCCAAGACAACGACAGCCACGTGGCATCTCACGCCTGGGCGGAAGTCTTTATCGAAGGGCTGGGCTGGGTCAGTTTTGATCCCACAAACCGGCAATCCGCGACCGAAGAATACGTACGACTCGCCATCGGTTTCGATTATCCGAGTGCGGCCCCGATCCGTGGATCGCGCTATGGTGGCGGTATGGAAGAAATGACCGTCCGTGTCCAACTAGAACAAACGCAAAACTAATCAATAACTTACAGATCAACGTGATACTATTGCGTAAACACCACCAGGCGCCGTTAGGTGATGCTTGATTGACGCTCCGAATCATGTGCAATGATACCCATTCGCAATCATTGCGGATGACCATACGGACGGGAATTTAATGACCTATTGCCTGGGAATTCGACTGAACGAAGGCCTTGTGTTCGCAGCCGACTCGCGCACCAACGCCGGCGTCGACAACATTTCTAAGTTCCGCAAGCTGTTCGTGTTTGAAAACCCGGGCGAGCGCATCATTTGCGTGCTGACGGCGGGCAACCTTGCCGTCACGCAAGCCGTGATCTCGCAGTTGGAAGAGGGGCTAGACGGCGGCACCGAAGACGATACGCTGTACAAGGTCGATTCACTCTCGGCGGCCGCAAGGATGGTCGGCGATGCACTCCGCAACGTGCGTGCCCGTGACGAATCGTACTTAAAATCCGAAGTTGCCGACTCGACGTCGACGTTCATCATCGGCGGACAAATCGCCGGACGCCGGATGCGCTTGTTTCAAGTCTACAGCGCCGGAAACTACATCGAAGCGACCGAAGACACGCCGTATATGCAGATTGGTGAGTCCAAGTATGGCAAACCGATCTTGGAACGTGTCGTCACACCGCAGATGGATCTTTTGCAGGCCGCCAAATGCGCGCTGGTGTCAATCGACTCAACGATCCGCTCCAACGTTGCCGTCGCACCCCCGATCGATATGCTGATTGTGCGCGTCGATGATTGTAAGGTGGGGGTCGAACATCGCATCATGGTTGATGATTCATATTATACAAACATCTCGCGCTTGTGGGGTGAAGGCTTAAAGAATCTGTTTGAAAGCCTGCCTGATCCGCATTGGTTCGACGACGTCTGCTGAATTCGACGGGAAATGCATGAATCGCGCCGACAAGCGCCGCCAACAAAAGGTGGCCGCGAAGACTACCAACCGCAGCCTTCCCGGACACGCGCGCGTTTGAAGCGGGGGATACGACCGGGTTCTCGCACCTGTCGGACTTTAACCGGATCGTGCAATCGATGCAGATCGACACCCCCGATGGGTATGCGGATATGCCCACGTTCAACACCGTGCTCGGCGACTTTGTGCTGAACAATCCGACGTTGATCATGGCGCCCGCGTCCATGAACGGTCGCCAACGTCTGAATTGATGGCATCACCCGAGGCCTGATGCGGGGTTTTGTGCGCGTGATCGGTGCCGCAGTGGATCGTTACCGCGACGCTGTGCCGGTTGATCCGGGCCACTCTTGACTCGCCCCACGTAGGCTAGATCGAATTCGGGCGTACCACAGACCACTCTTTCGGATCACAGGCACTTGGAAGTGCATCTGATCAAGCCCCGCGAAGGCTTGATAGCGCTGTTCCCGTCGTATTTCTATCATCGCATGATCCCGTTCACGTCAGATCAGCACAGGATATCTTTGTCGCGTTTGACGTGGTGCCAGTGCGGTAAAAGCGAGAGCGGTAAAAGCGAGAGCGGTAAAAGCGAGAGC
>TARA_R110002110_G_scaffold39747_1_pt1 | contig 16154 bp, 8 predicted proteins | sample TARA_R110002110 | Tara Oceans TARA_R110002110 (sample SAMEA4397330) | marine metagenome | biome: Polar Biome; feature: [SRF] surface water layer (ENVO:00010504); material: water (ENVO:00002006), including particulate matter (ENVO:01000060) such as... | depth 5 m
CTAGCGAAGCCAGTTACCACGATTGATCTGGGCACTGATGCGCTTTACGAAGCCTACGCGGAAAACTCCGAGAACGTTTTCAAGACCATTATGAAGAAGACGCTCGAAGGTAGGGGTTGTGAACAGTTAAAGTATATCGCCTTGCAGCAGGGCGAAATCAGCGAACCCCTATGGAGGGCAGGGCTGTCGATCGCGAAGTTCTGTAGCGATGGGGACAAAGCGGCGGAGAAAATATCCAGCGGGCACCCTGCCTACAACGAAGCAGATATGCGCAAGAAGCTGGACGAGATCAAAGGTCCGTATACCTGTGCGCGTTTCGACGAACTAAACGAAGGCACCTGCCGTGACTGTCCTCTATGGGGCCAGATCAAATCGCCGATTGTATTGGGTAAGCGTATTCGACAGAGTGAGGGCCAAGTCACGGTGACCGCGCCTGTTGCAGGTAAGAAGCAGGTAGAAGCGTTCGAGATACCGGAATACCCTACCCCGTACTTCCGCGGTGCAGCAGGGGGTGTGTTCGTACGCAGCAGCAACGCCGACGGAGATATAGAAGAAGACCTAATATACCACCACGACATCTACATAACACGACGACTACACGACATCGAACTGGGCGAGACGTTAGTGTTTCGCCTGCACCTACCGAAAGATGGGGTACGGCAGTTTAACGTGCCCCTTACGAGCATAACCTCACGGGAAGAGTTCCGTAAGTGTATGGCAAAAGAAGGCGTAACCGCATGGGGAAAAGGAATAGATAAGCTCATGGCATATACAACGAAATGGATAGACGAACTGCAACGCACAACAATGGCAGACGAAGCACACCGCCAGTTTGGTTGGGCGGGTGATGATATGGATGCGTTCGTACTAGGAAACAAATTGGTCACTGCAACGCATGTCGACCTTAACCCTGCATCCTCAAAAACTGCGGGGTTGATCGACGCGTTTGACCCTAAAGGCTCCCGACAACGTAACCTTGAACTGTTGGCATTCTACAATAAGCCGGGGTTCGAACTACACCAGTACATCGTAGGGTTAGGTTTTGGCTCGCCGCTTATGGCGGTGACGGGCTTGAATAGTATGGCTGTACACCTCTACGGGGGCTCAGGCGTGGGTAAAACCACTGCCCAGATGGCGGCACTAGGTATTTGGGGTAGCCCTGACGAGCTGATGAACAAACCTGAAGATACACATAACTCACGGATGAACCGTGGGGAGGTGCTGCATAACATACCGCTGGTGTCTGACGAGATGACAAACGTCACTGGTGAGCAGATGTCTGAGTATGTGTACCAAGTGTCCGGTGGACGGCAGAAAAACCGCCTGTCCTCTAATGGCAACATCGAACGGGCTCGGGGTAAACCTTGGCAGCTTCTCGCGTTAAGTTCTGGTAACACAAGTGCATGGGAGGTGCTGGGTCGGAAGAAGGAGAACCCAGAGGCCGAGATGTACCGTATGTTCGAAATCCGTGTGGAGAAGAAGAAATTCGCCGCAGGGGATAACACTGACACGACACACCTGTTCAGTGACTTCAAGACCAACTACGGGCACCTCGGAGCGGACTACATCCAGTGGGTTATCAACAACAAAGAGGAAGTGCGTAGCACAGTCGAAAGTGTTCGGGTACGGCTCGATAAGGCAGCGGGACTTGGTCCTGAGGCTCGCTTTTGGTCTAACGGTAACGCTGCGATCCTTGCTGGGCTTATAATCGCCAAGAAGCTGGGCTTCGTGGACTACGATATCGGCGGAGTATATAAGTGGGTGGTGGGCGAACTGCTTTCCCGCAGGAGCTACGTCAGCGATGCTGGGTCTTCCGTCACCCAAATACTCAACAACTACTTGGCAGAAAACTACAACAACCTGTTGAAAATTGATAGCACCGAAGACTTGCGTGGCAAGAACAACAATGGCTTGGACCAACTTGTACCTATCGGCGCGAGCCCTCGAGGTACCCTGATTGCACGGTTCGAGCCTGACACCAAGATGCTGTTCCTGCGGATCAAACCGTTCCGAGAGTGGTGTGTTGACCAGCAGATAAACTATCAAGGTGTGGTGGACGAGCTAAAGAGTAAGATGGATGCGAAGCGCACCAAGAAACGCCTGACCAAGGGCACCGACTTCAACCTGCCGCCGGATTGGGTGCTGGAGATGGAGTTTGCAGAACTGGAGCAAGAGAGCGATGGATCAGAAGGTACTGAAGGTTGATGATCTGAACCCTGACGGGCTACGGATCACTGTGAACTGGGAGGACATGGATGTCTCGTCGTCTGTGTTCGTACCCTGTGTTAACACCGAGAAGTGTAGGGATCAGTTGAAACAACTCGCCAAGCGCAAAGACTGGAAGCTAACCATGCATACGTGCATCGAAAGTGGCAAACTGGGTTTACGTGCGTGGCGCACTGTGTGACAGTGCAACTACTCCAACACTGTTTATAGTGTTGTTCTCCACCGCCTGAGACTTGCCCCCGCCTAGCGCGGGGGCTTTTTTAGTTATAGTCCTCGCGGCTACGGCGCATAGCGTCCGTGTACACAATACCGTTAATCATATTACTGGATGTAGTACCGAACCCAGAGTAGGACTTCGCCAAAGCGGGGCCATCTATTTTGTCATCTTGGAAGTTTGCAGGGAGTTCGTCGTTGAACTTGCGTATCTTTTCAAGAACCTGCCGGACAGCTCCGCTATCGCCTTCGGTTTTGGCCATATTGTGCCGACGCATTAACCTGCGCCGTTCGGTATCAACAGCGTTTTGTTTACGGCGCTCGTTGCTGTTAATCCCTAAGTTTTCGATGTAAGCCGAAGGGGCAAAACCAACTAACTGCATAAAGGCGTTGTACGGGTTTAGGTCATCTACGATTGGGTCACCACGTAGTGTATCTGCGCCTTCAGCTGCGAATCTCTGCGCTTTACTTACGTTACGTAGGACCGCAGGGGCCATAGCTTCGAGGCCACGGCGAATTTCGCCGTCCTTAATGAGACCGCCACCACGGAATCCGCTATTGACTATGCCGACAACAGGACCGCCCAGTTGTTCGAACAGTGTATACAAAGGGTTCTGGTCTTTTTCGATAAACGGTGGGCGGTACAGCAAGCTGTTCATGGATACGCGACTTGCGATTTCCACCCCAAGAATCTCGTTAGCTAGTCCATCGTATATTGTACTACCCAACGTCTTGGTCATCATCGCTTCGAAGTCGTCTTCGTCTTCATCGGCGAATTTGTTGTATATCGCAGCGGCGGCACCCATCAGAGGCATACCCCCGACACCAGCGAGGGCCGCAGTGGTCGCCATGAAATACCCAAGCTGGTAGCGCGCGATCTTACGGGTTTCGGGACTTGCCCCCGCAAGGGACTGGTCTACCAAATGTGCCATGAAGTAGTACCGAGACACCGCGAACCGCTTAAACAAGAACGCCACGTTACCTACGGGCCCCTGTGCCCACACTGGACGACCTGCGGAGGCGGTAGAACCTAGCGTCAACTCTGCAGTAGCCATGGCTTTGTCTGCCGCTGCATCCATCTCGGCTTGTGTCGGCTCTCTTTTGCCCCCAGTAATTTTATCTAACTCAAGGTTGTACGACGCAACCAACGTGATTTGACGGCTATAGCGTTCGCCGTGGTGTACGAGGAAACCGCTGGTTTCGCTTATTTTTGCGATGACGTCACGGGTCTCTGACAGGTCTACGTGTTCTTGGTCGATACTCTGGTTGAACATACCTCGGGCACCGGCTTTTTCCACAAGCGTCTTTAGTAGCCGGATATCCGCGGCGAGGTTCGGGTCGTCAAAGTTGTAGTTCTCGATACCCTTGTTGTGCGCACGTTGCTTTACTTCGACTGTTTCCAGATTACCGTCTGCGTTCATTATGGTAACCATCTTTGTAGACGGGGAGCCCATGAAAAAGCGGTTTGCTCGACCTAACGCCTTGGTAGATTTCCTCGTACCATACTCACCGTTCAAATACGGGGCTACTGCCATAGGCATATCGAACATGATGTTCAGCGCGGAAGATAAGTTGGCACCCATAGTGAAACCAAAACCCAAGGAGGTCATGACCTGAGACCAACGTGCAATAGATGGAGATTGCGCAAAGTCGGCGATCTGATCCATCTTTTCGGCTATGTCGGCAGTGTCGAGGCGCGTCTTATAGCCATCGGCGTCAAGTCTGTTGCGCCACTTCTGTATCTTCGCGCCGTACTCCAACTGCACAAGCTGCTTCTCGATACCGCGGAAGTTGTCTTGGAACATGTTTGCGAAGTCCGTATCCATACCCGGCATTCCTGAAGGTGTCTTATCCCCTAGCGCACCCAAGATACCACGGTTACCATCGCTACGCTCTTTACGGCTACGGAACGACTGCATAAACGAACGTTCCGGTATCGCGTCCAGCGACAGGTCAATGATCCGGTCTGTAGTCTTTTCGAAGGCTTTCCGTTCTTTAGGAGACAACTTTTCGCCCGCGAAGTTCAGTTCCTGCAGAACAGCAAAGACAAACGAAGACTTCGGGGAGTCCCCATAGCTGCGACCCGAGTCACGTTTACCGGTCTCGATATTACCTTGCAGGGCTTCTTGCCCGATATCGGCTAGATACTTGCGGACGTTTTGTTCCGCTTGCATCATGTCTTTTTCCGAATGGTAGTACTCGGCAAACAGCTCGATTCCGTTATCGTCCCTGAGGGGGTCGGGTGCGCTGTACGCTAATCGGAAGTCCCCGCCGCGGCTTAGTTTAAAGTAGGGGCGAATCACACCTCCTTGGGCGTGCATAAGTTCAGCGAGTTTCTCAAACGCAGTTCTCTGGGTCGCTTGGTCTACACCCAAAGAGTCAATACGCGCTTTGATAGCCGGTATAATGCGGTCTTGGGCGGCTTGGCCCATCTCCCGAGTAACCTTATATAGGCGCTGCCCTTCTTTACCGAGGGTCTTGTACTCTTTGTTTAGCGTGTCCCATATCGCAGTCTTCTCAGCAGAGGGGTCACCCGCTTCCTTAGCCGTAGTTCGCGGCTTATCTTGCCCGCCGTACTTTTGCTTTAGGTCGTCGTTGAGTGCTTTTATCGCCGCGGCGCGCTCTTGTTCCGTGCCGAAAGACTTAAATATTGTTTTTTCACTCTGCAGGTCGGAGTATGACATATGGTACTTGTCGTAGGTACTGCGGGGCATCGCAGGGTCTACTTCGTCTTGCGTGGCGCGGTTCATAAGCGGCTGCATACGGTCGTAGCCCTCACGGTTCGCTTTCTTGTAAGCCTTCCAGTCGCTAGTAATTTTGTCGACAGGCTCGAAAGCCTTGCGCAGTGCGCCCGACTGTTGGTCAATCAAGACATTTAACTCGTTGGCGTAAGGGATTTTCTCCAGCGCGAGTCGTGCCAAGTTGTTTATAGGCTGCACAGCAAGCGTAGCCCTTCTGAGTGCTCTGGGGGTGTTCGCGCTGGTAAGATCGCGCACCCATTCGTAGTAGTTCCTGCCCGCGAGCGGCACGGCAGTTATGTTTCGGCGTATCAGGTCAGCTGCGCCAGCCTTAGTACGTGCCAACAGCATCATCGAAGGTGCTGACCGTGTGGCTGGGGACGGTGAAAGCATGCCGTTTATAATGCGGTCTACTTCGTCGAGTGCGGACTCTGGGCTTTTTGGCTGTAGACCTATGAGCTTGCGGACGATACGTCGTACCGCACCTGTAAACTTCTCCCAGCCTGACATCTTACCGCCGTCTACCCGGGTGAGGGCTAGCGCGGTTTGGAACTCAGGGTTACTGAAGGCTTCGGCGACAAACTCGTCGAGGTTGGCCGTGCCGTACACTTCGCCCATCTGCTCGCGCACTGTGTTGAAGATAGCCTGCAGCTGCTTTACTTCGGGGAGTAACGGGTTTGCCAACGATGCCGAAGTAGCTGCGTGGGTCATTTCGTGCAGGACAGTATGCACGTTCATCCCGTTCGTAGCGTCGATGGAAATCGTGTTCGTTGCGGGGTCGTATAAGCCAGCAGCTGTGCGCCCCACGGTCTGCGACAGGTCATCAACCACTTGCACTTTTGTAGTGCCGACAACTTCGGCCAGCTTGGCTGCGATCTGACGGACACGGTCAACTTGGCTAGTCGACGCGATGGCGTTGAGGGCAAACTGCAAATCCCCGCGCTGGAGAGCGTTACGGATACTAGGCAGAAGTGCCATGTCGAGCCCATGCACGGGGTCGACGAGAAGGAAACCAAGTTCATTCTGAGTGTACGCGAGGTCGTCGTAGTACCCCTGCACTTCTTCAGGTGTTAGTACCTTCCCACCATTTTCTGGATCAGAGTAAGTGTACTCGTCTTTATTCGGTACTTTGCGCTTCTTGAAGCCCATGCCGAGCATGTAGGAGTCGAACGCTGTCTGACCTTTGACTGGCTTAAACGACCTCGCTGCACCCTCTGCACGTTGGGATTGGTCTAGGTCCGCAGGGGCTTGGTAGTTCAGTTCTGGGGAGGCAAGATAGCGATTCAGCTGACTCTTAAACGCATTGTCTTCCTTTTGCTGAATAGACTTTAGCGTTTTAGTCACGCCGATATACGCATCGGAAGGGCTATGCTTAGTAGTATCCTGCCTTGCTAGTACCGCTTCATCCCGAGTAACAGCCATGGCTTGTGGAGACATGTTGTCTCGTACCCACTTACGCGCGTCCGCAGCCGACTTTTGCGTCATACCTTTGTAGAACGAAAACTGTGCAGGGGTGTAGTTTTTCTCTACAGACTGCGTTGGCCCTACCGCGCTGATTGCGCCCATCTCGGCAAGCGCATCTACAGGGCGACGGAACCGTTTAAAGAACAGTCGGGCAGCTTTACCCTGCACGTTTAGGTCTTTGTCCTTGGTGTTAAGAAGCTCAACAACACCCTCTTTGTCCACTGCAGTGGTGACTTCAACAGCGTCTCTCGAGTCCACCTGCGTGTCGTGGTACTCCCGCACCCCTGTGTTTCTAACGAACTCGAACCTACGATTAAGTTCAGCTTGAGCAGCTACGTCACGGGTATCATCAACAGCTTGTATGTCTGCTTGTGGAACGGAGGCGCCTTGTAGGGGGGCCACGCGCGGTGCTGGCGGCACAGGTGCAGGGATGTTTTGCCCCGCTGTGCTCGTAACTTGGCCGGGAGCCGCCGCTTGTACCGTTGCGGGCCCTGCATTAGGTTCGGGGCGTTGCATAGCGGTAGCGGCTCGCTGGGCGATTTCCTCATCAGTCACAAGCACGTCAGCGGGCATGGGGTTACCTGCAGCGTCACGTTTCCGGACGCTCTCGGCGAACTCTTCATCGGTCACGCGCCTTGGCGGGGCTTCCGCTTGTGGAGCAGCTTGTGGGACTTGTACCGGTGTGACGGGCTTTGTCACTATGGCGTCGACTTCTTGTGTGAGGTCCGCAACCACTTCTGGTGTTACTTCGTCGGGTGCAGCTAGTGTATCTGGCTCTCCGCTTGCTGGACCCAAATCCAACTCAGGAGCTGGCAGACTACTTCCCACTGGTGCCGCGTCAGGTGCTGTAGTTGTTCCGGCACGTTCGCTTCCACGAACGTCTCCTCCGAGCTGTCCCACGCCGTCTGCACTACTTTCAGGGCTGCTTCCAACTCCGGTAGGTCCAGTTCCAACTCCTGTTCCCAATCCAGTAACATTGGTGTCTCCTAACAAAGCGTCTACCCGAGCTTGCAAGTCCGGAGTTTTCTTCAGCGCCGCTGGGTTCTTCGCGTATGTACGTAGTTTAGTTTGTACTTCAGGATCGGCAAGGTCTTGCCCAATTATGTTAGACTTCTTCTTCGAATCGCGAAGGGTCGATCTTTCCCGCAAACCCAAACCTGAGAGCATATCGTCGGTTACTATGGTAGGGGCAGGAGTTTCGACAGTAGGCTCAACGGTGGGCTCAACGGTAGGCTCAACGGTAGGCGCAGGAGGTGATTCCGGCACTTCTTGGAACAGCTCACCCTGCTCTTGTCCCTCGCGTAACTCGGGGCGTAGTAACGGCGTCCCTAAATCAAGCGCCCCTTGCGTCTGGTACTGGTCAGCCGTGACCGCAGCTGTTTGAGATTCTTGTTCGGGGGTTTGATCTGTTTCAGGTATGACCGGAGCTGTACCCCTGCGTTCACCTATACCTGTAGCACGTACACCACCACCGATAAGACCACCTGCGATAGCGGCTTCACGGTATTCCGCAATGGCATCATCGCTGTCGATATCAAGGCCCGCTTGAGCCCGCTCCATTAGTTGCTGGCCGACTTCAGTCAAGCCCTCAGTAGTAGCACCGCCGGCAAAACGAGAACCCGTACGGACAAACAAAGACCGGTTGGCAACCGCACCGGTTCCGCCCAACAGCAGCTTGCTAGAGATACCTTCAAGTGTCGCTTGGCCGAAAGTGGCGAGCAGTGCGTCACCTACGTCAACCCGATCTTTTACGCCGGTAGCAACTTCGTCTTCTTGGCGTTGGATGTTGTTACCAAACAGAATCGGTGCTGTGGCGAGAGCAGAGGCACCTACACCAATCGCGGCAGCGCCAAGACCTGTGGCACCAGCGATAACCGGTGCGGCAAAGGCGGCACCAAGACCTAAACCGAGCTGTGGGATTTGCTCGCCGACAACTTCACCCGCATAGGTAAGTGCAGAGCCAAAACTATCTACGTCGGTAGACTGCATACGTTCCGGCTGCTCGATTTGGAGCGCACCTAATCTCTGGCGTGCGCGTTCTTCTACGCCCTGACCGTAGTTTTCAAGGAACCCAAGCCCGGTTTCTTCCCCAAGGGTACCAATCGTCTCACCAACCGCTTGCGTAATTTGCTTTCTGCCACGATCAAGACCTCGACCAATACCGGTGCCGTCGTCGGCTACGTACTCTCTACCGTAACGAGATTGGTATTCGGTGGCGAACCCCTCACGCTCTTGGCGTATAAAATCCGCGATGTAGGCGTAGTCTTCGTTCGTTGGAGCGTCACCAGCGTGCTCGAAATTATAGCTTCGACCGGTCTGAGAGTCCGCGTACTGGTAAATACCCATGGGTAAGTCGCCCCGTTATTATTGCGTTGCAGATGGTGTTTTGATCGACGGCACCGACGTCGACGCTGCTGATGTCGGGAAACCTCTACTGGCGAGAGCGATTTGCAACTGAACCTTTGCGGTGCCCAATTCATTTTCTTTTCTCATCCTAGCGGCAGCGGCAGGGTCAGACGCCCCAATGCTAGAACCGAAATACCCCGGTTCGGGATCAAACTCACCACTGGCAAGCTCTGCCGATAGGACGTCTACCCGCTCTTGGAGGTAGTTAATATCACCGATAGCGGCTCTCGCACCGCCTCCGCCGCCACTGGGGCGGTTGGTTGCTCGTGTCCGTGCGTCTAGGAAGTCTAACTCGGCCTCTAGCTTACGTGCATCTTGGGCATCTTGCTTAGATTGCGAGTACGCCGCTAGGCCAGCTTGACCTGCTTTACCGATATCGCCGGTGCTCATCAACGCGAACCCAGCGTGTGCCAGCGCCAACCACTTATCTTGATCCATGCTGCTACCAGAAGCGGGAGCTTCGTCGTCTGAAGTACCGCCAGAAGAAGTACCGCCAGAAGAAGTACCGCCAGAAGAAGTATTGGTAACAGGAGAAACCTCGTCAGGTAGTATATCTACTACTTCAGGTAGTGTATCTACACGTTCATTACGTGCTTTGACACTTGGCGGTACATCACCCGGGTACGCAGGTATAAACCCAGCTTCGGGATCAAACCTATCGGCGTAGTCGGGTTCGGTTGCACCGTTGCCATTAGCGGATAGGCGGTTTTTTATGTGTTCGAAGCGGTCGATGACATCTGAGTTAAGAGCTTCAAGTACCTTAGGGGAGTTCAACTCAGTTGCACCCATCTGGGTAGGGCGATAACCTTGCGGACCATCGTCTACTACATCGAGCACGGCGCGGACATCAGGACGTGACTCAAGGTCTTGAAACCCTACGGTTCCTATCGGAGCGAAACTGCGTGCGCGAGGGCGGAGCGAAGTCGTTGGGTCCGAAGTCGGTAGTAACGCTCTAATACCCCCTGCAGGGATTTCCAGATCAGTAACAGTCTGCGACATGACTGGGATGCGGTTACGACGTTCGTAATCTAGCTCTTCGTCTTGCCTAGCGAAGGACTCATCCTCCCGCCTCCGCTCTTCAGCTGCGCGGCGTTCGTCTGTCATTAGCGCTATACCCCCGACACCGGAATCAACACGGGCGTCGAGGTTATCGGGCCTAGCTCTGGGGCGCGGGCTTGTTGGCCCACCGGACGTATCGAGAGTATCGGGTCTATCCGATGGTCGTAAGCTAGTTTCTACCGCTGTGGGCGAGGTATAGTCATACAGCTGGTAGCCTTGCCCGCTAGTTCCACCGGGCACCAAATCTTTCATCTGATCTGCGATTTCGGTAGGGCTGGGATCGCGGGAATTAAGCAGTGCAAGCCGTTGCGCTATAATCTCTGGAGAAAGCCTGCTAATATACTCATCGACCGTCATGTTGCTTTGGCTAGCCGCTGCAATAATTTCCGGGTCGGTAACCAAAGCGCCGCCCGGAGCCAGTTTCAAGACGCCGCCGTCGGCCATACGTTGAGGCTGGTTAGGTTGTCCGGGGAGTCCCGCTGCTTGTACGTTCGGCACGCCGGTGTTCTGTGTCATGTCCGTCTGCGGGGCGAGAGATTGTGCAACCCCTGCGATGCCCTGTTGGGGTACACCCGCTGCGGCTATGGCCTCTTGAGCGACGGTAGGCTGCATAAGACCTTGCTGCCGCTGAGAATCGGCACGCATGCGTTTGCGGCGTTCGATCTCACCTAGAACCATAAACTGCGGCGCAGAGCCTGAGGGCGCCTGCATTTCCCGAACAAGCTGATCTTCCGAGAAGTTCTTCAGGTTGTCTTGCGTGTCAAGCATATTAAGCATTATTGGAACGCCTTATACAGTGATAGACCAGAGAGGCCCGCACCCGAAATTTGCGAGAACGCGCTTGGCTGCTGGGTCGGTGTGGTTTGTGTACCTTGGTAGCTGGTTGTACCCGTGGCAGCGATAGGCATACCCCCAAGAATACCAGTCATGTTACCGATCTGCTCGCGGGTAAACCCTTGCTGCTCGAGGTAGTTCTGGTAGCCCAGATCAAGACCCTGCTGCTCTTCTGCCCGCTCCGCACCGCCGAGACCTTCAAGTAGCTGTACGTCTTGGATGCCGGTTTGACGATCAAGCTCTCCATACTGCGTGAGGTCGCCCGCTAGACCCCGCCCTGCCTCTAACGCGGCGAGGCCTTGACCCGCACCGAACTGTGTGGAGGCTTCTGTCCCAGTTTGCACGCGCCCAAGCTCAGAGGCTTGTCGTTGCTCTGCGGTCATCATTGCACTGCGATCGGCGCCAAACTGTTTAGTAGCAGCGTCAAACGCCTGCTGGTCGCCTGTAGCTTGGATACCTGCCATCCGGTCTACAAGACCTTCTTCTGCTATACCCTGCTGCACCGCTGCCCGAGAACCACCAAACGCTCCCGCCTGCACAGCCTTGGCATCGCGAGAACCCTGCATACGGTTAAAGTCTTGCATAGCGCGGTCTTTTTGGACGTCAGTCACGTTCTGCTGATACGGCGACATGTACTGAGATACGTTGGCCCCTGTAAATGTTTCGGGCTGGGAGTAATTAAACTGTGAGTAGTCGCCACCACCGTACTGCCCGAGTTGGTTAGCAGACTGCATACCTGCAGTAGTATAATCTTGTGCTGTGTTTAGCCCGGGGATACCGGAGCCTACAACGTTCCCTAACATGTCGCGAGACGCAGCTAAGTTTGGGTTTACACCCGCGAGGCGTTCACCACCGTAAGCCTGATAGGGCTTAGAAAACTCTGCCTCCGCCTTGGCGATGTTCCGCTCAAAGTACGGCTTCGCCCATTCTGGAAGGTCCGAGGAGTTAGTCCCCGAAGATTCGGTAGTGTTGTAGACCGTCTTGCTACCAAAGCACATCGGTTAGCTCCTTGCGTTAATTACGCGCCATGTATTGCTGCATGGTGCGGGGGGCATCGTTTTCGGCGCTGTTTACGGCGTCTAAGAAGCCACCGCCATATTTCTTCTGGAGAGCATCTGCAGTCTTCTTCCGCAGTACAAACTCACCGTCGGCAAGTAGGACGTCTTGCTGCCCTTCGAGAGAGGCGGGGACTTTGTCGTCCACGCCAGAACCATCACCCGGGCCGCGTACTTCTCCAGCTTCACCGTTTGCAAAACGATCCACTGTATCGTCTAGCTTACCCGACTGCACTGTGTCGACCAAATTACGCAGGGCATCTTCGCCGTAACGCTCCAAGAACTTACCGAGTACCAGCGCAGCTCGTACTTCGGATAACTCGCCTTTAATGGCGCTGACCGCGTCAGATATAGCGGTCTTTTCGTTACCCCCTGCAACTTCGCCACCTTCGGCCATGGCCATAACGGCACTGCCGGCACCCATATCGCTTATACCGCCCGTAGGCATCTGGCTGTTACGGTAAGCCAAGAGCTGATCGTAGGTCGGGTTAGACATGTACATCGGGGACATAGGGTCTGCAGGGTCGTAGTTGGGGTTCGGTATAGGTTGGAACCCCCCTTCCGCTGCCGATTCGCTCATTGTGGGCACGGTTACGGTTGGTTCCGGTTCCACCACAGGCGCTTCAGGTTCTACAGAACGCCGACGAGAGGAGCGACGAACTGCAGGTGTAACCTGCGCGGGGCGACCCTGAGGACGTAAGGATTGTTCCGGTGCCGCTCCTGTAGCAGTAGACGTATCGCCCATTGTGGAATCAATGGCTTGACCTCCGAACAAGGAACCCAAACCACCAGCATCTTCTAATGCGTTGCGACCTTTCGCGGACGCGAAACCCATAAGTGCCCCGGGGATACCCCCAGTAAGTGCTCCAAGAAGGGCACCGGAGGTTGGGTTTGCCTTGCCACCGATACCGGTAGCTCCAGACACAAGTCCCGCTACGCCCGTAGGTTTTCGACTGGAACCGCGGGGGGTCGCACCTAGAGAATTAGAGATACCAGACAAAGCGCCCTTGAAAGTGTCTCCCGTCGTCCCGCTGCCGCCGCCGTCGAACATATCCCGGAGGCTTTCCCTGAGTGATACTCTTTCGTCGCCGTCATCATCTCTACCGTAGCCGAACATCTGCAGAACCTCTCATTCACCGTATGGCTTATACTACAACACGTAGCTTATAATTTCCACCCACAACATCATACCCGAGTTTTTGTAGCATAGTGCCGGTTTTATCGGCTTTTAACCCGCTCGACACGCCCACATAAATTTCGGCAGCGCTTTGATCTCTGGCCCACTTTTCGTACGCGCGTAGTAGTTGTAGACCGACTCGCGAGCCTCTGCTCTGTGGAGAGACGTACCACAGTGTGTCCGACGCTATCAAGTCTGTACCGAAGTAATGTTCGTCAATAGAGCCAAGAAAAACACCGTTTAGGGCACCTTTGCTAGTTCCGACGTGGGCAAAGCAGCTATTGGGGTTTGTTACGTAGTGGTAAAGCAGGCGACCAAACTTGTCTGGGTTGAAATCAAAGTGACGATACACACTCTCTTGGTGCATCTGATACCCGAGGTCGATTACTCCGGGTACGTCGTCTGGTTCCATAGCTCGGACGGGCATTACCGCTCCCCTTCGTTTCGTCAGAAAACGCCGCCGGTAATAGGTTTCGGCGCTGTAATCGGCACGGAGACATCTTTACGTTCTGGGGTTTCTTTATCGCTCATACTACAATCCTTAATTCGCCAGTTGCGGTTTTGTATACATCATCAACAGCCAAACCACCAGACACCGCCGCCGCGTTGTTCGCGTAGATCGACAGGCCGGATACATTTAACGTACTGGCCCGCATGGGGCCGGGATTCTGCTGCTGTTGGGCGTACAGAGAGAAAGCACGGGTAATTTGTGCCACGTAATCTTGCTGGTATTCCGCGGGGGCCGCAGCGAAAAACGGAATTGTTGTGGGTTGGCCCATTAACGCCTCCCGTCTGGACGTATATCGGCACGAGGCGTACCTAAACGCCATTGCGTCCCGAGGGTATTCGCCCCGACTTTTAAGGCCATAGACCGCCCACGAAGACGGAAAAACAACTGGTCAGTGAACTGCGCTACCGGCACCGTTGCCGTACGTTCGGCAGTGCCTACGTCAGTTTGCGTGAAATTAGCACCGGGGAAATCCCGTGCACTGATCGTAAACGTAGCCGCGGGCGTAGTGGCAGTGGAGTTACGGAACGTCAAGTCAGGCAAGACACGGCTCAAAAACATGAATTGATCTCCGTCACCTATGTCGATCGCGCTCGATTGAACGTAGCTATCTATGGGGCTAGCTGGGTTAGTGCTCCCGTCGTCCAAACCATCTTCATGGAAGTACAGATACCCGTCAGTAGCCGCAGCGATAGGCAAACTGGATAGGGCGTTGTCCTGCCACGCTGTGCGCGTCAATGTCCCGTAGTACCAACTCTTTTCGGCGTAGTTGTAAACTACGTAACTGTCGTTGTTATCGCTATTTAGAGAGGGGTAAAACCACCATATCTCGTTAAACTTACTGTTTACTCCTGTGGTAACTTTACCCCTCTGGGCAAGGTTCAGGTCGTCAAATATGTACTCTTCCACGGGGCATGGGATAATCTTCACGTTACCGTCGTACATGTAGAATACTTCGTCACCCATCCAGTACACGACGTCACCGAACGCAACAGCAGCGTTTTGAGAAGCGATAGACGTATTTGTAGAGACCTCCGTGACCCCAAAAGTAAACGGTGCACCGATAAACTGCATCGCCGATACGGATCGGTCTGTGAATACAACAACTTGCTGCTTGGTTTGCACAGCAGTGATGATTTCTGAGCCCGTACCGATTCGAAGTTCGCCAGCGGTATTATCAGCCCGCGCCTGCCAATCAGTAACGCTCTCTTGCGAAGAGAACCGTATAGTGAGCGGGTCTAAGACCCCGGGATCGCCTTGTGGGTCACAGCCAAATGCAATGACGTGCCGATCTCGCTCGGAAACAAGAACGATATTGGCGGCTTGCGGTTGGTTATTGCCGCTCAGAGATGTGATATCTACCGCACGCACGCTGCTACTTGCAGAGGTATCCCAGTAGTATATGCCCCCGCCGCGTACGTTGGCGATTAGGTCTTCACCAAAGTTATCCATGGACCAGAGACGTAACTGTGCACTGGGAATTGAAACGTTAGCTGCGGAACCCCACGTCCCACGACTCCATGGTCCAGCACCCCAGCCAGAGCCCACAGTAGAAGAATCTAGGCCAGTGTTGATCTGGTACGTACCTACTGTAGAGCCACCCCCGTTACCAGTATCCGACGCGTTTGCAGCCACGGCACTGGTAATCGTGTAGTTACTCGCGTCGACAACAGAAGCGACCTGATATTCTTTATTCAGCACCGCTGCGGTAATGGTGCCACCGAGGCTCGCCGCGCCAGAAAAAGTTACGAAATCATTTAGGAAGACGCCGCTGTTGGTGTCGGTAACTGTAATTGTTGTTGAGCCATTAGCAGCGGCAAAAGTTACGTCTCCCGCGGAAGTAACTTGCCGAATCGGGGTAATGTCAACAGGGTCGTTACCGTCTACTACGTACAGCTTCAGGTTAGTACCGGCACTGACTAAGTTAGTGCCAATCAACGAAGTCCATGCGTGCAAATCTCGGCAGGTGCCAAGGAACGTAGAAGAGGTGTACCGCGTCCAGCCGCCGATGGTCTCAGGGAAGCCCATACGAAACCGGATTTTGTCTCCGTCGCGCCACCCACCTTCGTTGGTGTAGTCGGTTACATCACGTACGATGCCCGGACGGAACTGAAGTTTTTTTAGCGGCATCAGTAAATCCTTTAAATTTCGTACACGATATAGACGAGGCCGTTGCCGCCGCGCCCGCTAGTATGTGTTCCGCGAGACGCGCCACCAGAGCCAGCGCCGTACGTAGCATCTAAAGAGTCGCCGATGCGCGAGCCCTCTGTGCCGTCTAGCGTTGTGTTGGCGGCGCTAAGTAAAGCAGCTTGTGCGCGCCCTAGCTGGTATGTGGATAGGTAGGTCGGCCAAGTCCCGTTATCACTAACCTTTGCGCCCTCAGAGGTCTGCGAGTTCCCTGTGTCGGCACTCGTCCCCCCATTAGTTTCATCAATTACTGGGCAACCTCCGCCAGAGGAGCTTGATGCCTCAGT
>TARA_R110002110_G_scaffold124794_8_pt1 | contig 16151 bp, 20 predicted proteins | sample TARA_R110002110 | Tara Oceans TARA_R110002110 (sample SAMEA4397330) | marine metagenome | biome: Polar Biome; feature: [SRF] surface water layer (ENVO:00010504); material: water (ENVO:00002006), including particulate matter (ENVO:01000060) such as... | depth 5 m
AATGTGGTTACACTCTCTGGTACTCCGGATGATAGGATGAAGACAATTTTAAAAACTATAGAAAATTATGAGCATAGATAAAGTATTAGGACAAAAAACAGATTACCCGGAACAATATGATCCGGATATTCTAGTTAGAGAAGATCGACAGAACAATAGAGACACTGTCGGTATTAATGGTAACGATCTACCGTTTATCGGTTTTGATACGTGGAATGCATATGAGATCTCCGGTCTGACTATTAACGGGTTCCCGGTTGCTGGTATCGCGAAAATAGTATACCCATCTGATAGTAAGTATATCGTCGAGAGTAAATCTATAAAGCTGTATTTTAACTCATTCAACATGGATACTTTTGGACATACACCGGGGGAAGTATTAAGTAACATTGCTGAGACCGCCGCTGAAGACCTTTCCGACCTTCTAGAGACTGATGTATCTATAGTTATACATCCAGCTAGTGTGGACATCGCGACGAAACCGGTGTTCGATGATAGTATGTTTGAGACTCTAGAGGATCGCTATGGTAGAGATTTATCAAATCAGGTATTTAATACATATAAGGAAACTCCGGAACTGTTAGTAGCAGGCAAAGGAACCGGTACAGTGAGTTATCATAGTGCTCTCTTGAAGAGTAACTGCAAAGTAACATCGCAACCGGATTGGGGAGATATATACATCACCATGACTGGAGAAGGCCTCCCCACTCCGCAGAGTATATTGGAGTATATTATATCGTTCCGGGATGAGTGTCACTTCCATGAGGAGATTTGTGAAACAATATACTACCGATTGTGGACGAATTTCAATCTAGACGAGCTTTGCGTCACATGCTTATATGCACGTAGAGGTGGTATTGATATCAACCCGACTAGGGCGAATGATACACATCTGTTACCGGCGAGGCTGATCAACCCATTAGAGTTGCACACAAAGACTACAAAACAGTAGTCAGAAACTTCTTAACCGGTTTTAACCGCTTTTCAACATCTTCGATTTCATCGGAGATTCTTTTGTTCCTAGCCTTGGTCGGCTTATTTATCTGCTGAACAAGCTCTACAGATAACTCGGAAAGCTCTTCAACTAGTTTTAAGAAGTCTCTTTTTTGAGATGCATTCACTACTCGTACTTATTAATCGCGTCTAGTAAAGCGTCTTCCGCTGATCTCATCGTAGTGTAGTTAAGTAGCTTGTCAGAGCTTAATGTACAGTTCGATCGTGGCGCCACTGTTGCGTTCTCAAAAGCCTTATAGTCCTCGAAGAAGTTAAAATCTTCATCCGGGAATTTTTCCGCTAACATACCAGCTACTTGCTTAGTAGTTATACCTCCAGGGTTACATACATTATAAATACCATACGGAGCCTTTTGTTCCATGAGGTTGATACACGCGTTAACAAAATCACCCCGGTGCGAGACAGAATTTTCGACATCGATCAAATTATCATACGACAAACACTTGGTGAGATAGTTCCTAGGCGACGGTATTTCGTCAAACGGTATACGTAACCTAAACTGCCACGCGCGTTTGTTCCGGGATACGATACCTTCCGCTAAAGCTTTAGTTCCACTGTAAAAACTTCCACCGGAATTAAATGCAAAATTAGGAGCATCCTCTTCTGTAAAATCCTCACTACCACTATAGATGCAACCGGAAGATATATGAGCCAAATTAGCTCCATGTCTCCAGCATACTTGTGATAGATATTGAGGTAAACACACATTACCAGCAATAGTATCAGCTTTATTAGACTCGCAGGCGTCTACATTTGGTTTACCAATATACCCGGCGCAGTTAATTACAGTTAGGTCTTCATATAATGACGGATTCGCCAATTGTTCTAAACACCAATCGAACTCTCCAGTCATTGAAGAATAGTCAACATCTATACCATTATACTTAAAATCTCTAGACAGCGCGATATGCGGCTTTCCCTGCTTCTCTAAAGCCTTGCAGAACGCTTCACCAATATAGCCAGTTTTCCCTAAAATTACATACATCATGATATTATTATATACTAGTTATTGTATATTGCTAGTTTTGACCATAAATATTCATATGAACTACGACAATATTGTAAATCAGATTTTACAGGAAGCTTATTTTAGTAACGCTTACGAGAAGGCCACCGGTATTAAGCGGCAGATTGAGGCTACATCCCTTAAGCCACCTGCCAAGTCTGAATCTGAGTTCCGAGGAACTAAGAACCGGAAGCTCTCGGCTATGCATCTTGCAATACAGAAGGCAGTTATGGCGTGGGAAGCGACTAGTGATGCTGGGCAAGGCTTCCCGGATATTGTCGATGAAAAGACCGGTAGGACGAAAAGAGATCCGGAAGGGAAGAACTGGTTGCTAGATAAGTGGATTGAATATCTATTAGATAACGAATCAGGAACCTCTCCCGGAGATGCATTTACTGAAGATGATTTCAATCGAGGATTGCATGCATTAGGTCATGCAACCGGTATCAGTGGAGAAGAGACTGGGGCGCAGTTAAAGTACCATAAAAAGCGGAAGTGGGGCCCGGGGTTGGAGGGAGAAGATCCTAATTCAATATCAGATGCAGAACCTCGGTTTAAACCTATTATAAGCCTACCAGGTTTCATGGCTAAACTCAAAAAAGCTGAGGATAAGGTAAAGACAGAAATCCGAGGGAATAAGATGAGCTCTAGAGATGCAGATATGGAAGAGGATCCAGAAAGGCTCGCAGATGCCCGCAAGCGGTTGAGAGCGTCGCTCGACGCGTCGAGAAGACGTGAAGTTTATCGTTAATTAGATATTTATAATTTCCGGGTGATGTCGTAAAGTTTCCTTACGTCATTCCGGCGGTCCTCCAGCCTCTTGTCAGTTATAGCCCACCTTTCAGTATCTCTAACCTCATTTTGTGCTAAACTAACATTAATATCTTCTACTTTCTTCTTAACCTCACTTAATCGCGTACTTTCTTTCTTGAGAAAGTAGCCTAATATAGAGAGACAAGTGCCGACGCCTATTAGTACATATTCTGACATTTCCATATGAATATTTATAACATATCATCTATTACTTCACCGATATATACCAAGTCAATCCACCTACCGCAGGGTCATCGTGGCTTCTTATGTATACTGTGATTTATAATATTTCTCTTATTATATTACCGTTATACACTATATCTATAGGTCTCCCACCGGTGGCCATCAATTTCTTATGTATATCAATGCCTAGCTGGTTATATATTGTTGCAGCTATATCAGCTGGACTAGTCGGACTTTCTTCGGGTTGGGTCGCGGTCGAGTCTGATGCACCATGCACATACCCTCGCTTTATTCCACCACCGGCTAACACCGCGCTGAATACCTTAGGCCAATGATCTCTACCGGCGTTTGTATTTATCTTAGGGGTACGACCAAATTCAGATGTAACCATTACGATTGTTTCATCCAATAGCCCTCTTTCATCTAAATCATTAATGAGAGCTGCTAGAGCTCGATCCAATTCAGGGCCATTTTTATCACCAAATGATTTGTGAATATTATTATGATGATCCCACCCACCGTATGTTAAAGTGACCAACCGGACGCCGGCTTCAACTAGTCGGCGCGCCATTATCATCCTCATGCCGGCAGTGTTTTCCCCATATTGTCTCCTCGTCTTGTCCTTCTCCTTACTGATATCAAACGCGTCTCTTGCGTGGCGTGACGCAATCATACTATACGCGTCTTGATAGAAACTATTCATCGCGTCTAATTGTTTAGAGCTTTCAGTTGCATTGAAACTGTCATCAACCATAGCTAATAAACTTCGTCGCTTCAGGAACCGATCCTCAGAGATGCCCTCCGGAAGTGCTATATCTCTAACTTTAAAATTCACCGACGCCGGGTCTGAACCTAATCCAAACGGTCCATAAGCTGGACTGAGATATCCGGTCCCGGCATGAGGATTAGGCTGTGTTGGGATGCATATATAAGGAGGTAATGCTTCACGCGTTCCTAGCTCGTGTGTTACAATTGTGCCAAAACTAGGGTAGTTGATCGCCGGGCTAGGCTTGAAACCAGTAAACATATTTTGTGTCCCTCGGTCATGAGCTGCCTCTCCATGAGTCATGGAATGTATAACGGTTATTTTATCCGCAACCTTCGCCATGTCCTTCATTACTTCACCGAATTGTAATCCATCAACTGCGGTGTTAATAGCCGAGAATGGTCCTCTATACTCTAGTGGTGAGAATGGCTTTGGGTCCCATGATTCTTGATGAGCCATCCCGCCTGGTAGATATATATGTATGAGAGATTTCGCCGGCGGTGCAATCCCACCGGTTGGTTCGCCTTGTAATAGTTGAGGTAATGTTAATCCACCGATACTCCCGGCCTGTATAAACGATCTCCGATTCATACATATATTTATCAGAAATCGTCGTCTAATGCACCGGAGCTCTGATAATCAGTCACCTTTGTCTCGAAGAAATTTTTCTGTTTCTGTAAGTCGATTGTTTCACTCAACCACGGGAACGGATTCCGAGCTCCTTCGAACGAGAACTTAAAATTTAAATCACCTAGGCGGCGATTCGCTATATAGTACATATAATCAACAAACATATCAGCATTAAGACCTAATATACCTCGAGGAAGCACCTCTTTAGCATATTGAATCTCTAGGTCGACTGCCTCTTTAATATAAGATGTTAGCTCTTCCTCGAACTCATCGTCCCAAATATCAGGGTGTTGCTGTTTAATTACGTTGAGTAGGGTAGTGCCGAATTCTATATGTAAAGACTCATCGCGTAAGGTATATTGGATTTGCTCAGCAATTCCGGGTATTTTCTCTGATAGCGCAAGTAGCATCGCGAAGCCGCTGAAAAAGAAAGTGCCTTCACATACAACGTAATATAGGAAGATGCCCTTGATAACTTCTCTTAGACCCTCCGGTGAACTAGTGTCATAACTACTGAGATCAGTAGCGACCTTAATCAAGAAGTCATCTTTAGCTTTAATACTAGGTATATTCTCATATGCTTCATATACTTCGGTTATATCAAGATCTAAACTATCGCATATATAAACAATAGTGTCGTTATGTAAGCACTCTTCATACATTTGCCTCGCGAGGTACTGTCGACACTCTGGGTCAGTTACATGCCGGAAGATAGTAAATAGATTGTTACCTACTAGGCTCTCACTACCGGCGAAGAACCCTAAGCATCTATTAATCAGCAATTTTTCATCAGCAGTAATGACATCTTTGTTTTTCCAATTCTGAATATCTCGCGTCATTGGAATCTCCTCCGGTGTCCAGTTATTATTCTTACCCTTTCTATATAAGTCCCATGCCCACTTGTGCTTATGTGGCAGAATTTGATTGACTCCGGTTGCTTCCTTACCTAATATTAGATTCGTCTTTGTACTCATATATTGTTACTTATATAATAATATAATATTAGATCTCACAATTAGCAACCGAGAGTTATTCAGCATGATCTAGATTATTACATAGATACAATACATACTTAAGTTTATTGTATAGCTTCTTATATTTAATACAGGTCTCGTACGATTCCTTGTCCTTGTATCTGCTAGCCGTAAACTCTGATTTACGAATTATATCGAGGAAGATTTTATCGTAATCTTCCTTATGCTCACATAATGAGAAGAGAGCCTCCTCAAACTCACTCTGTCTTATTGACATGATTCGCATTCACCATCATTCAATCCGCATGCTGAGATATTCTCAGGCTCCGGTGTTATACTTTCAGAACTAACCGTACTCTTTTCAATCTTACTAGCCGCTAAATTGCGTAAGTAATAAGTAGTTTTAAGCCCGGATTGGAAAGCATGCAGATACAAATCATTTAAATACTTCAAACTAGTCTGAGAGTTGTATAGGTTTAAGCTCTGTCCTTGATCGATCCACCGCTGCCGCATAGCCGCGGCATCAATTAGCTTGAACTGGTCTTGTTGAAATGCTGTCTTATACTTCTCTCTGATATCATCTGTTATATTCTGGTTATCTAACTTTGATATATCACCATCCACTGCTTTAAGTTGATCGATAAATCCCTCCGACCACAATCCTAAGCGCTTCATATCATTTACAAAGTATTCATTAACCATGGTGAACTCTCCAGATAGAGTTGAGTATACATACAGTACTGAAAAGTACGGCTCAATGCTAGGACTACACCCTACTATTGAAGATATTGTCGCGGTAGGTGCAATCGCCATGGTGTTGCTATTCCTCATGCCATGCTTCTTAACATCTTCGCGAAGCTTGTCCCAGTCGATGCCTATATCATGTGTGTTCTTCTGACTAGAGGCTCTTAGCGTCCGCTTTTTCATTAACACTCTATATGTATCAGCCGGGAAGATATCCTGACTCCACAATGACCCGTCATATGACTCATACGGTCCTCGTTCCTTAGCCAACTGACACGAGGCATTAATTGCTTCATGCGATATGAACTCATATAAATCGCTACTCAGCTTAATAGCTTCTTCACTATCATAGTTGATACCCAACTCCATATAAGCATCATGCCAACCCATCGAACCTAGCCCAACCGGCCGGTGTCGGAGGTTGCTTTTTGCAGTCTCTTTGGTTGGATAATAGTTAATATCAATTACGTTATCTAGCATCCGCATCGCGACCTGGATCGTTTTTCGTAATTTTGGATAATCTATTAGAGTAAGCCCAATAGTCTCATCCTTGATCATATGGTTCGCTAAATTTACACTACCTAAGTTACATACTGCTGTTTCCCCATACTCGATCACTCCACGACCACCATCGTCCTTATACTTGGTCGCCTTAGTGTGAAGTAAAATCTCAGTACATAGGTTGCTGCTATGAACGGTACCTTCATGCTGATTACTGTACCGGATGTTACTAGGGTCCTTGAATGTCACCCAAGGGTGACCGGTTTCAAATAACGACCGGAGCATCTTTTTCCACAACTCTTTAGCACTAATTGATTTAAAGTTTCTCAACTTACCAGCCTTGCCTAGCTTAGTATACTCTTTATATCGCTTCTCAAACTCTTTACCGAACAAGTCATGCAAATCCGGTACTTCATCCGGAGAGAACATATACCAATTACCATCATTTTGCACCTTTTCAAAGAATAAATCCGGTATCCAACTAGCAGTGTTCATGTCATGAGTCCTCTTCCGTTCATCACCGGTGTTCTTCCTCAACTGAATAAAATCCTCATAGTCAGCATGCCATATCTCGAGATACGCACAACCGGCCCCTCTCCGCTTACCACCCTGATTGACCGCGGTAAGCATGTCTCCATATAGCTTCCAGAAGTATACTGCGCCTTGAGTGTACCCATTTGTTCCGCGAATATAGCTGTTCGTCGCCCGGAAATTCGTCAAATCCATCCCTAGGCCTCCCGCATATTTGTTCTTTAGAGCCTCTTGATGCAAGCCATCAAATATACCTTGCATGCTATCCTCGAATGTGTTTAGGAAGCATGAGCTCAATTGATTAAATGTTCCGCCACTATTAAAGAGAGTTGGGGTACTGCTCATGAAATCAAAATTACTCAACACATTATAGTATTTTATCGCCCACTCCTCTCTCTCCTCTTTATTCTCTTTAATTGATAACCCCATCGCTACTCGCATGAAAAAACCTTGAGGAGTCTCTTGCTTAACATCATCGATGTGCATTAAATATCTATCATATATTGTTTGTAAACCGAGATAAGCGAAGCTATGATCACGATCAATGTCAATTGCTTCAGATAGTTTCTTTAAATCAAATCTAGCTAGCTCTTTATTAACAATACCTTGTTTGATTAACTTTTTTAAGTTAACAATAAATGTTTTCTTATACTGCAACTCAAATGCATCCGCGTCTGTGCTTTCCTTAAACACCTCTTTATATAGAGTACCAAGTAGCAATTTCGCCGCGATATATTTGTATCGAGGATCTTTTTCGATCAAAGCTCTAGCTGACTTAATAACAGCCGAATCGATTTCAGCCGTCTTAACTCCATCATATAGATTGATTTTCGCATTCATGAACACTCGGACTGAGGCCTCAGTATCATCCTCACATGCACGACGAATGCAAGCTAAGATTTTTTCTTCATTAAACGGTTCTTGAGATAGGTTTCTTTTAGTTACATTCATTACTGTTCGAATATTTAGATAGTATAGAATCTAAATCAAAATATTCAACTCAAAGATCATAAATAACTCAGTTGAAATATCAGAGAGGTATATTATAATGGTAGCATGAATCGTTACTTATATAATATGTTATACGCATCAGCAGATGCAGATCGAAAGAGAGCTCTTCTATCTTTAGAGCTATTAGGAAATCATGCTGCCGGAATCGGCGACCACTCTACTGATGATTTTTACAAAAATGCAGAGCAAGCACTAGCCCTCCTGGTTGATGCTGGTGATAGGGTCAGTGCTTTACAAGAGCATTACGGTCCTGGGATTGTGAAAGAAGATATAATTATAGACTAAATAATAATATGAGACTTATAACATATATTACCACTGCCATCACTCTCCTCCTCCCGGTTCATGGTGAGCAGCCAACGCGCCCTGGTGGTGAGATTGAGAAGCCTACTAAACCTGGTCTACCGCCGCGACCAACGTTCCCAGAGCATTGGGGACACCCACCCAAGATTCAGACACGCGATATGGTTCAATTGCCATATAGCTATGGTCGCGGAAGCTCCACATTAGCTCACTGGATTATGGAAAAGATCACACAGGATGTAAAGGATTCTGACAGTGAAGAAGGTAAGAGGAAACCAAAACCGAAACCTCCAGTTAAACCAAAACCACAACCTCGTCCGGAGGTTCCCACAGATGTTAAGGAAAAAATGGACTCGTATAAGGAAACTCAAGGGGAATTGCAGGATGGATTGCGTTCGACCTTGCAGGCACTCGGAAAGAAACCATCCCGTGAGGAAGTTCGCAAGACACTTGAAAAGTTCCGGTCAGAAAACAAAGATACGATTGAGGCACAAAAGGAATTAGGAAAATCAATTCATGAATGGCAAAAGGATAATCGTCCATCGCGACCCGAGAAGCCGGAACCAACTGCAGAAGTAAAGGAAAAGTTGCAACAGGTCCGGGAGAAGCAAAAAGAGCTTGATGTAGTTAAGAAGGCATTTCACGAAAAGTTGAAGAATTCAAAGGAGTTGTCAAAAGACCAACGTGTAGATCTTATAAAAGAGTTTAAGCAAGCAAACGCTGACAAGCACAAGGCAGTTAAGGAAGCACAAAAGGAGCTACAAAAAGAAATTCGCGAAAAAGTACAAACCGGTGATCGAAGAGAATAAATGAAAATCCTAATACTAATATTACCGCTACTCCTGATAGGGTGTAATCACGTACCACTACAGTATAAATGTAATGGTGATAAGATATGCCGCTGCGTTGATTGTAAGTCTACCGAATGCATGACTTCCGGTGACTGTAAGTGTAAGTAACTTTATGAAGATAATAGATAAAATAGTAATCGCACTTCTAAGTCTAGGTCTATCAGTATCGATATACGCAGACAAGAAAGAAGATGATAATGGTACTAATGCTCCACCGCCACCTCCGCCTAACGTGAAGGGTGAGGTGGAGAACAACCCTTCTCCGGAAGACTTGCAAGAGCAAATAGACGATTTAAAGGATGAAAATGAAGATCTTAAGAAAGCTCTGGATTTAACCGCAGAAGATTACAGTAATGTTAAGAAGGATTTAACTGCAGCTGTTGTAGAAATTAAGTCACTTAAAGCCGTGCGAAGAGACTTAATTGAAGAATTAGATGAAATGGGTGAGATTCTTGATAAAGGTCCTGGGTCATTGTTCAAGGGCTGGGTGTATTCTCCGGAACTTAACTGGGTGTATGTATCACCATCCATTGTTCCTTACTCATTTTCTCAAACTGACGGTTGGATGCTCTATGAATATGGAACTGATCCACGAAGGGTATACTATTATAATACAAAAGAATGGAAAATTTTAAATGAAAAATAAAAAACTAAAACGGTATTCGTTGATTAATATTATCACCGGATATACTTTCGCAGCACTGTTTATTGTGCTCATCATGCTTAATACTCAACCGGAGGTGGTGAACGTAGACGTCGTAGTGGCGGAAGCAGATGAACTGTTCGTCCCAGTAGATCAGAACATAACAGTGGAGCGAACTCGAACCGCTGACCGGTTTCTTGGACACCCGATTATCATCGATAGGGACGTCCACCGGACGCCTATCGTCGGTGTTGATAGATTAACTGGTGTTATCGTTAACGACGCGAATCCACACGTAGCTGTTGTTAGGGGTGGTGTATTAAATACCAATTTACATGAAGGATATATTGAGAATGATTGGCAGCGCGATAGGGTTGTTGGCGTTGATGGTAGTGTACTTAATAGGGACACTCACCGCTATAGCGATGGTAGAGGTAATAGGCGAGGTAATTTACACGTTGACCGCGTTAATGACCACGATAGGGTTCTAGATACTGTAGACGAAGATGTAGACTATGGGCTATTAGATAGGAGGTTAGCGGCGCTTGAACCGGATATCCGGGACCGGGCAATTAATAAGTCTCCGGTTGATGATTCTATCAATTTAAATTTAGGTCAACTGACAGTAGCTGGAGATGATGATGCCGGTGAGCTTGGGGATATCACCGGTCTAGGTTTACCCACCGGTACTGGTAAAGGAGAGTTCGGAGTCGGAAAAGGCGGAGAGCTATATGCTTACAATTTCCCTAGTAGAGGTGTTGGTGCTGGGATCGGCTCCGGTGGAGTCGGTGCAGGAGCCGGTGGAAGCGCTGGGTTAGGAGCCGGGATTGGTCAGGGAGTATTGGATGGCGAGACAGTTCCTACATTAGGTGGTATTGGTACATATAGTACTGTTGATGTCGTAACACCGGGAACCGGTACAGATACAGATGGTGATGGTCTTACCGCAGAAGCGGAAGCTGTACTAGGTACAGATCCTGCCAAACCGGATTCGGACGGGGATGGTTATGTTGATGGTGCTGAAATCGAAGCCGGAACAAATCCGAAGAATGCTCAAAGTAACCCAGGCATCCCGGGATCGGAATATTCCCCATCGCTCGGGGGTGTCGGTGGACTAGTTGGTGGAGCCGGTGCTGGAGGAGCTGCCGGTTTGGTTACCGGGATGGTAACGGAAAAGCTTGGTACTGGAGTAGGAGCAGGCTGCGCGGAGTGTGGAGGAGAATGTAAAGGCCATGGACATGGGAGCCATGCCGACTACGATCATCTACCAAAAGACGGCGCTCTTCATATTATGATGCATGTTGATGGTAGCGGTAGCATCCTAAACACTAGGAAACAATTAGATATTATGAAGGATACCCTCCTTAAGGATGCTCTATTACCGTACTATAACAACAATGAAGACTTATATAATAGAAGGGTTAAGATTGTAGATGGTAATGGAGAGCGTACGTTACAGTTCTTCGCTGAAGCGGCAAAGAAGGATAATGTGTTGGCACTCGTTTTTCAAGATGAGGCAGCACCAGCATACCATCTACCAACATTTAACAAAAAGCCTCAGGATCACTATTCTAAAGATATAGGAAAGCTTAAAGCGTCACTCAACGGTTACGGTGGCGTATATAGAGGTGTAATGTTCCAAGTCGATCGAGGAAGAACGTTCGCGAAATCCTTTAAAGAGTTTGTTGAGAGTGCTTGGCGAGGAGAAGGCTACCTACGTTCTAGTAATCTTAAAAAGTATTACAGAGATAATAACACTAACCATATAAAGAATAAAGATGGTATTGTCTTTAGCGATGAGTATCATGCGAAAGACTCCGGTGACCCTCAATATTACCTAGACCTTATTTTTAAAGCGTCTAAGAAGGTCGGGCTAGATTTAAATATATATGGAGCTGGAGTAACAGACGGTGTGTATGTATGGCCGGAAGGTGATAAAGTTAGTAAGAATCAATAAATAATTACATGAAAGATAAGGATTCTAAGTTTTTGTTTGAAGCATACGCGAAGACGGTGCTGAAAGAAGAGTATCATGACTGTTATAAGGATTGCATAGGCCTCGGTGGAACACCGGCTGAGTGCGAGGATGAATGTGCTCACCTAGAGGAAGAAGGTACCGGTTCAGGTCATGAGAATGAACCCGGAACTATCAAACAACGCGGTATTGACCGGAAGAAGCTTCAGAAAAGTAATCCAGATCTAGCTAGGATGAGAGCTCAGTCGAAGAAGAAGATGGGTCTTCGACTAACACCAGACGATAAGAGAGCTTTAGGTAAGGGAGATGTTATCGAGGATGATGAAGAGGATTACCGCAAGCGCGCTCATGCTGCTGGTGAAAAGTTCGGTAAATCAGGAATGAAAATGTTTGTAGATCCGGATGAAGATGATCCAGTTCGTGATGGTCCAGGGTATGACCCTGACGGTAACCCAATCGACAATCGCGATGATGCGGAAGATTCCGGTTATTCAGCTAACGATATGTTAGGTTACGATGATGAAGCTTGGGCTGCGGATGACCCGGATCAGTCAGTCATGGATAGAGAAGAAGGAGAAGAGGCTCATCCTAACAAAGAATGGCTCAATCTAGCATCAGCCTTTATTCACACCGCAATGGCCGGTGACAAAGATAAAGCTTTAGACATGGGCGAAACGCTCCTTCAGCATTATGATGGTCACCCGGAGGAAATACCAATGGATCCAGAGTTAGTCATGCAAATGCTGCGCGCATCTGGTGCATCAGAAGAAGAACTCGCACATATTGAGAGTCCGGATCTATATGATTCCGGCCGGACGAAGTTCTAGTAAGACTAGTTGCTTTTAACTGTTCACCGGTTATAATGGTGGTATGATCCGCCACCTTAGCTCAGCCGGTAGAGCACTTCACTTGTAATGAAGATGTCGTCGGTTCGATCCCGACAGGTGGCTCCATTTAATCAGTTGCAAATAATAAGTGCGTAGTTATAATAAGTGTATGGCAATAATATCAGAAGACAATAGATTTACCTTAGAAGACGATATGACGAAAGCGTTTATAGTGACTGAAGAGATAGATACTCTTATATATAAGATAGGTGATTGTTCTACTCCTGCGACTGAAGATGAGGTATTAAATATACTAATAGGTATTAAGGAGCTATGTAACGTCCGGCACGAGAGGTTGTGGAACACCTTTGAGCGTCTAATAGCCAAGAAGGTTATATTATGATCGATTTTGTAGAATGGCATGACGTTGAGTCTTTATGTGTATCTATATGCTCTGCATGGATAGAAGATAACACTTCACCTCCGGATCATATTATTGGTCTAGCTAGAGGTGGTTTAGTCCCGGCTACGATCATAGCGCATCAGCTTGGAGTTCGTACAGTAATATCCCATGGGTATCATAGCTATGATGATAATGGTGGAGACCCGGCACATGTAAGGAAGGAACATGGTACAATGTATCAAGATTGTATTGAGGATTTGATGAAAGTACTAGAAGGGCCGGTGGTTCTAATCATCGACGATCTATGCGATGAAGGTATAACCATGTCTGGGATGGTGAAGCGGCTAATTAAGAAATTAGATAAACATATAATAGTTAAGACCGCAACGCTATACTGTAAGGAGCACAGCTCGTATATACCGGACCATGTCGGTAAGATGGTCGGTAGTAATTGGTTAGCATTTCCTTGGGAGTCCTCAGAAGCTTTGCAATCTAACAGCGAATCCGCTTTGATATCCGCCATCGCTTGACTTATTAACCACAACTGACTATATAATAACGTAAAAAGTTTTAATTATGAAGACGAAAATCACAATTGCAGCACTCTTGAGTGTCTTGTTTATTAACGCAGCATCTGCTGAATCGCCAGTTAATGGTAATGTAGGGACAAAATTTGCCTCTGATTACCATCGCCGGGGAGCGCAGCTATCCAATGAAGCTATCCAAGCACAAGTTGGATTTAACGTAGGGGTCGGAGGAGTGGACCTGTTCGGAGATTTCCATACAAATCAAGGAACAGACAGCGAAATCGATACTAACGAACTCACGGTAGGTTTAGGAGCCGATCTTTTCGATGATAAGCTTAGCGCATATGTGGGGTTGTACAACACCGACTCGACAAACACCAGTAACGACTTGGAAGCATACGCTTCGCTTAGTCTTTCCACTGTGTTATCACCTAGTATCAGCGTTTACCGCGACACAGACGATGCCTTGTATACCTTCGAAGGTACAATCAGTCATACGTTTGATCTGAACATCGCAAACTTACAGTTAGCCGGCATCCTCGGTAACACTGACGCTACTGCAGTGCAAGAGTATACATATACTGGAGCGAAGGCAACACTGTCTAAGACAGTTAACGATATCAATCTATATACTGATATTGGAATTACCGACACCGAATCACGCGACAATGAAACCGTATGGGGAGTTGGTCTTAGCGTAAAGTTCTAATCAACTTTAATTACCTTAACATTTATTATGAAAAATACACTAGATACAGTAAAAAACCTGGTCGCAGGAGTAACATGCTTACTCGTCTCCGTCTTAGGTTTACTAGTAGTAGCTCAAGTCGTTTTCGGCGAAGCTGCTAGTCTTAACGTCATTAGCAATCTACAATCCGTTGTCGACGGATTTGTTGGAGAAGGTGCAAGCCTCTCCGGCGTGATTGTTCTATTGCTAATAGTAGCTCTACTACAGAAAGGTTCGACCTGCTCAAAAAGTTAGTAATCCTATAGCTACCAAATTACAAGCCACCGGTGTTATGCCGGTGGCTTTTTTTGTTGCTGATATAATAAGTAATAGTATATACTATGGTACTACTGAGCTATGACAAATAAAGACACTAAACTAATTTATGAAGCTTATATAATAAGCGAAGACGAAGTGGCACCGGATGACCGGGCGAAACTTGAAGCTGAGCTAGCGGATTTAAAGTCTCAGATGGATTATTATAACCATGTCGATGATCACTCCAAGTGGCAAGAAGAGACCCCGAAGAGAGAGAAGACTCTAGCAAGAATATCAGATATTGGTAATATATTAAACGCCTCCTCACCACCGGAAGAACAGGAACCTAGACGCGTTGCTATACCAGGTGGATCTAATCGAAGATTCCGACCTAGAGACGTGAATGAGAAGAAAGATGAATTCCGGAATGACGGAACGTTTGAAAAAATGGGTATTGCTGATGATATGAGGAATCAAACTAGAGTTGCTTCATTCTTTTTACGCTATGGTGTGTTACCTACAGAAGCTGAAATGGCTAGAGTTGCTAATGAACCAATGGCTCCTGTAATATTATCACCGTCAGAGCATCCGGAGCTAGAAGGTAAGGTCTGGAAGTGGGACCCGCCTATGGCAGCTCCGGAAGATGAAGCTGAGGACGAAGAAGTGTATGACGATCTAGTGGCAGGTGACATTCCGGATAAAGCAGATGGTCGCGGTCATCTAGTCACTCCAGCAATCATGGCCATGTATAATATTGACCCTAATGCTGATATGGATGCCGTCGCTAAATACTTAAATTTATGAATGATAAAGACAGCAAATTAATTTGGGAAGCATGGGATGCTCCCGTTGGAAATGATGAGAGACAACTTCCGGAAGGAGATAATGAAATTAGAGACCAGGGCATACACGATCGCCCGGATGCTGGTCAGCCATTAAGCGAATATGGTTTGAAGATTGAACCAGGAGAAGAGAGAGGAGATCGAGACAACCCGACGATTGATAAGTTATGGTTAATTAGGCCACTTGGGCCGGAGGCTAGAGAGCAGTTTGGTCCACCGCAGAATGGATATGACGCTTATGACTGGATATATCAAGCCGAGGTCCGGAGCAGATCGATTGAAGAACTTGAGCAGATAGTCATCCGGAGTATTCATAATCACGGTAAGCCGAGATTCTTCAAACCTTATGCTGAGCCGGAAAACAAATCCAAAACCGCTGGATTGCTACCGGGTGAAGACCCGGAAAGATCATGGCAGGATAATCCTGGAGTGTACCCTCCTGGATACAATTAATAGTATCTAGTCGGTTGCTTTCTTTATTTTTGTATATATTATTAAATAATAATGCGGGCCTGTAATGGATTCGACGTTCATTGAAAGTTAATTGTAGCAAGTGAGAGAGATGCCTGGCTCTCTAAAAAGGCATAAAAGTCCTAATTGGCAACGATAACATCGTCCCCTT
>TARA_R110002110_G_scaffold109182_4_pt1 | contig 16142 bp, 14 predicted proteins | sample TARA_R110002110 | Tara Oceans TARA_R110002110 (sample SAMEA4397330) | marine metagenome | biome: Polar Biome; feature: [SRF] surface water layer (ENVO:00010504); material: water (ENVO:00002006), including particulate matter (ENVO:01000060) such as... | depth 5 m
ATAGCTGAGATCATAGTTGCTATGGCGTTTGTCTACTTAGTAATAAAACTAATAACAGTATGAACAATAAAGTATTACTCAAGCAATGGGAGGGCATCGCAAGAGAGGCGACACTGACAAAGGGTCTGAGCCGCAGCGAGCTGGAGTCAATCGAGATTGGCATAACACAGTCCAAAGACGAGATTCTTAAAGGGGTGATCTCGGAAATGAAGAGCAAAGCGTGGAAAGCAGGGGCAGTAAAATGAAAAAGAAATCATTAGCAAAGAAACCTAAAGGCGGGAAGTCTAAAAAGAAGAATAAACCACGGTCATCAGCGAGCAAGCTGGTGGTTGGCAGACCTGCACGCCCGAGGTCGTGGCGGTTGCGGTGAGAACTTAAGAAATTGGAGGATTAAAATGAAACTCAAAGGCGAAACATACAGCAAAGAGGTTATGTGGGCGGCTAGGTATATCCTAGAGAAAGCCGATGGGCGGGAGCTTCACAGCGAGCAGGTTGTCAGCATCGTTAAGGACGGGGTCGAGGTCACCTTTGGTAGCGTGGATGCCTATTGCGAAGGGGAACTGTTCGACCTCAAGACCGGAAGGGTGCGCGACTACGGGCCACAGATGGCAGCTTATGCGCTGGGAATAATGCAGCAGTACGACCTCAAAGAGGTTACCTACCACATTGTATACTCCAAATATCGGGAGGCTATTGTGAAAAGAATTAGCTTGGAGGATGCGATGCATACTGTATACTCTATCGTCGATTCAGTTGATGATCCCACGAGGTCGCCGTGGCTATGCGACTATTGCCAATGGTGCAGCAGGGAGGAAAGCTGCACGGCTATTAAAAATTTCGGCTACAGCATTGGAGGTCAAATCGAATTGCTGAAGCAACAGAATCTTGATGAGTCTCTAGACCCAGCCGTCAAACAGCGGTTGTTATCCATCGTCGGAACGGTGGTGAGATGGGCGGAGTACGTTAAGGAAAAGGTAAAGGAAAAATAAGCGATGCCTGATACTGATAAAGTAGAAATGGAATACAGCAAGCTAGAAGGAAAAGGCTGGCTGTACAAGAATGAGAACAAGACCTCAGAGAACCACCCTGATTTTAAAGGGAAGCTCGCTGGGATCGAAGTTAGCAAGCTCGCTGAGTTTGCTAATGCTGAAGGAAAAGTAGACATACTCCTTTCGGGGTGGAGCGAGGAAGACAAGAATGGTGCTGCCCGTCTGGGTATGAAGCCGTCACTGTCGCGTCCTAAGCAACCTGCTGATGGCAGCGATCCGTTCTCTGTATAACCCTTAACAAAACCCTCCCCGATGTTTTGCAGTTGCACTGGGGAGGGTTTCATTTTTGATATGAAAAATAAAAATACACTAAAGATAGATAACAAACAGGAAAAGATATTCAAACTTGCTGTCATTGCGTCTTCGCATTGCTTCGGAGTTTCAGAGGATGACATACTTGTGTCCAGAAGCAGGCACGAGTTGCTTGCGAAAGCCAGACAGGTAGCCAACTGGCTCACCAGAAAGAGCACACCGCTGTCGTACAATCAGATAGGCAATCTGTTTGGCCGTGATCACGGCACTATTATGCACGGGTATAGGGCAGTGGGGCTTATGCTTGAACAGGGCAAGTCTCATAAATACTACGGAGAAGCTAGGGAAGCCATTGATATGTTTAAGTTTATGGTTAAACAGCTTGTCAAAGATCGCAAGCAGAACACAATGGACGTTGCTAAGGAGAGGGTGAAGGAGGTATCCCTCAATGATTAGCTTAGAGCCAGCCAAGGTTAAGAAGGAGATGTCTATGTACGAGATTAAAAGCTCGTTGGAAATGATAGATGAAAGGATTAAGGAGCTGCTCGCCCACAGGGGTGAGGTCTCCTGCGGCGGCTACGAGTGGGACAGCGGAGGCTTCAAGGAGGAGTACTTCAAGCTGAAGAAGGTTCGTAAGAAGCTTCGCGGCGTTGCCATTCATAGAGCCGTAGTCTCTACGGGCCTTTAGAATCCCAACGAAGGTGGAGGCTCACAAGACCTCCACCTTCGTTATCATCCCCTTCGGCAGTGCGGTAAAGTCTCCTTCACGGTCACCCTCATCCTTGACGGCTTCTATGAAGTAGGACGAAGCTATCACGATGTAGTCATCGAACTCCTTATGCAGATATCCAACGCTGATTGCTGGGGCTGGCTTAGCCCTGTTTGCGTATGAGTTGATGTGGCCTGTCACATCCATCCAATGCACTTTGCATAACTTCCCTGTCGCTGGGTATCGTTTCACTTTATCAGGCATAACTATATAGTTGACCAAGCGTCTCTATACTTCTCCCACGCACAGCTCCTGCTGTTACCTTTGCCCATTCCAGCAGGGAAGATGGTCGCGTGATATTTTTTCTTTCTCTCCACATCCTTGATAGGAATGACATAGAACCCGTCCTCGTGTATACCCTCAAAGTCAACTGAGTAAGGGGCATACATCACAACCGCATCGCACTTAGCAGAGTTGTAGTGTCTCGCGACCTCGTTACCAAAGCAAAGGCAGACCCTGTAGCTGCCACCCTTATTGATGTTGGCAGTCTTGACCTGCACCCTGATGCACCTGCCCTCCTTCTCAGCAATGAGATCGTATGGCTCTTCCCCTATCGGGAGCGATATTGAGAACCCCAACCTAGACATTCTTGCAGCAACTTCAAGCTCCCCGTGAGTACCAACTTGCCTGTTGTTTCTCATTTAACCCCAATTGGTGACGACCTTTTCCTGTCGAATAATTTCCGGTATTCAGAATCAGCACCGGAGGTAAGGGGTGTGCGCGACTTCTCCTTAACAACGCCAGTCATTGCCTGTTTCATTTTCATCAAGTTCTTCTCGTCAGGGTTCTTCCCGTCAACGGTTATCAAACCTGCATCTAGAGCCGTTTGAATGTAGTTAAGGCTCGCGTCCCTAACTTCCTTTTGATCCGATTCCGACAGATTCTTTTCTGCCCAAATTCTGAACTGGTCTTTTTCTTTTTTGTTCAGGCTTCCCCTAAGATGAAGTGGTTGCTTGCTCTTCACCATTCGCGTTAAACTGTTCCAGCTCTGTTCCTTGTCAGTACTTTTGTCTGCAAAAATTAAAGCCCTATCCTTTGCCTCTGCTACATCCCCTAAGTAAAGGCTCTCAGCAACTTGATTCGCATAGTATGCAACCTCACTGGGTTTTGACCACCCCTCACCAAACTCAAAGCCATCAGTTTGTTCTTCAAACCTATTCAAAATTGATCTGATTTTTCTCTTCTGGAATTCCGCATTCTTTATCCGAGCTGACTTATTGTCTGACCCAAATTTGCCAGCAGCAGAAATCGCTTCATTGTATGGCTTCTTTAGGAAATTTATCTCAGAAACTATCTCTGCAATCTTCACATCTTTAGGCTTGCTCTCATCAGAGGCGATTGATCCTATTTTTCTGGCGGCTGAAAATATTGGTATATCCGTTAAGGAGTAATCCCCGTGTTTGAATTTCGCAGTATTGTAAGCGTAGCTTAGGAACCCGAAGACAGCGGCGTTGTTTAGGTTCTCCAGCCACCTTTCCCCGACCCCGACCACCTTGTCAATAACTCCATCCCTGTTTGCAATCTCCTCCCAAGTCTCGTCATCCTCTGGCCTTATCCCCATAAGCTGGCGAAGTTGAGTAATCAGTTCCGCAGAAAGCCCAGCCATCGCGACTGTGAAAACTGTTGAAGTTGCTGCCGCAGAAAATCCGTGTCGGTCATATGACCTAGAAATATTACGATGAGTAAACTCCATCATTTGAGACGAGAACTCATAATATCTAAAAATATTTTTAAACCAAAAATTATTTGATGCGGAAGCCCTCTGAGTTTCGCTATAAGTAAACTGGGTTTCACCAACGAAGGCTATGTAAAACTGGGCTACAGCCTCTTTGTCACCATTGACTACGGACTCATATTCTAGCCCGTGCTCTTTACAGAAGGCTTGCATCTCTTCAACAAAATCACTGTTAGTGCCAGACTCTCTAGCAGACCTAACTGAATGGAGGGCTGCGTTAGCAACATTTGCTGCAATAACTCTTGTTATCCTGTCCCCTAACCCAGCGGTGGCAGAAAAAGCAACGCCACCAATACGGAGAACTTTTTCAACCCCGTTAGAAAGCTCGGTTCCATCAGTGTAGTTTCCAACCATAGCCCTAGCCACACCGCCAGTAACATTTAAGGCTTCAACGTCACCAAAGGATAAGGTGTTACCAGAAGCTATAAGCTTGATTAAGCTGCCCGTGACCCTAGCTAGTCCACGCATAGACTGAATCTTAACGGCAGCGTTTCCGACTGATGTCATCTGAGTAAGCAGAGAAGCGATGCTGACCATATGCAAGAGACTAGTCCACCTTGAGAGAAAGGATACAGAGTTTACCAATGCTTTGGGGGCGTCAAGAATGCCCCTTCCGTAGACATCATCTCTAGCACTTTTGATAATTTTCAGGGTTTCCGATGCACCATCCTTATCCCCTCGATCTGTCAGCATATCGATATACGCATCGAAGATGTCAGTGGTTTCGGTGGTGGACTGACCGAAGGACGCAATTTGAGCCATACGAGTTGCCCAAGCACTGGACTGTTTCATAAAGGCGTTTATTCCGAAATCCACTAGTTCAAGGGGAAGCTCTGTTTCGCGAGACTTCTCCAAAGACGAGAGTCTGTCTGAGGTTGCAACAATTAAAACATCATTTCCTTCTTTCGGGCCGAAGTTTTTCCTCGCCCATCTTGTGGCAAAGTCTGCGTCTTTGTTACCGTGAGCCTTTACAAACTGTTTAATGTTCGCCCTGTCAGTTGAGTTGAGGGTCTTTCCGTCTGCAAGCTTAATCAAACTAGAAACCATACTGGGTTCCATTATCTGGTAATGCCCGTGTTCGCCCATATTAAACTCTCCCTCAACCCACTTGCCATCCTTCTTCTTCATCACTCGATACTGCTTGGCGTGAGCACCTTGAAGGGCAAAAACTTTATTACGCAACGCTACTATTTTCTTAGCCCTGTCGGAGAGACCGTCCATCGACGGCATATCTTTCTTGTCCTTCACAGCCTGAGCCTGTAAACGGAGATACGCCCCAACCTCTGCATTGATTTCACCACCAAACTCGCCCACAACCTTTTCGCTGGCTGTCATTAAGGAAGCAAGCTCCGTTCCGTACAGCCTCTGGAAGTTAATCTTATTACTGGAAAACGATCTTAAAGCGTTTGCAAAATACCGGAGTCCAATCGAGTTGGCAACGTATTGATTGCTGGTTAACTTTCGCAGACCAGAACTTAAAGCGTCAAAAAGGTCAAACAGACCTCCGACCCTATTGAACCTGCTGACTGACAGGTTCTCTATGTCGCTGGCAATTTCAGCATTTCTGTCTAGGTATTCATATTTCTCAATGAACTTAGAAAGGTTGAAATCTTCTATCGAAGACTCCTCCTCTATCTTGTCAATTGTCTCAATCTTAGAAACGGGAATAACTTGAGTGGCTTTAACAGCGAATGAGATTGCTGCCTTTTCTGAATCCCCGCTGGCTATTCTTTCTATAGCAATTGCCAGCTTGCCACGCATAGCATTTATAAAGTCATCCCTGTCAACCATCTTCCTGTCCAAAGCAGAGAAGGAGTTGAACGCAATTTCAATTGCCTCGTTAACAGATTTCCTGCCAGCAATGATGGCATCAATTGCAAGGCCCAAAGAGCTGTCAACCATTTTCAGGGTAACCTGCCCTACGGCTCCAACCCCCATAAAACTCATATAATGCCCAACCCTCTTATTTCTGGAGCCGCCACCCATCCACCTTTTAAGTTTCTTCCGCATCATCACAAGCTTGGCTAGTGGAACATTCAGGAAATCAAGAGGGTCTCCGTACACTACATTTTCTGGGCCTTCTACAAACACAGTGCCGCCTAAGTTGATAAGCTTAGTGCCTTTCACGAATCCAGAAACCGGAAGACCCGACAGCCTTTCATATGCGTACCCAGCCCTTCTGGGGTTTATCGCTACCTGAGACCACCTATCAGTGTTGTGCAAATCTTTTAAAGAAATTTCCCTTCCTGAATCAAGTTCCCTAACAACTTTATTTTCTAAGTCTACCTCTACTTCGTTCCTTAGCCCAACAACATATGACATAGGGTATTTCCTCCCCTGTTCAATAACGGCAAGTACTGGCACTGCGTCAAGCTTGATGCCCCCTCCGTCAACATCAACAATGGTTGAAGAAACTGGCGCGTATCCAGCAACTCTCCCCTTGCCATCGATGGAGTCATAAATTGTGCTTACATATTTAGAATGGTTTCGCAGGGAACTAACGTCCAGCCTAACTGAGTGAGGTTTGTTTTGACTAAGCTTTCTGTTCTTCCAGCTTAGGGCTTTACGTTTAGAGCCTTCCTCCTTTCCTAAGACTTCCCCCACAGCCCTGTAGTCTTTTGGGGTGGTACGGATAGTGAACTCTTCTTTTACTGGGCGAAGAACTGGTCTCGCATCTCTCCCTCGCTTGCCGCTGATGTCCCCAAATATATGGCTGTCCATATATGTTCTGGCATCGGAGTAACTTTGACTATCGTCTAAATCGGGAAGATTAATTTTACGCCCATCCGCAGGTGTCGATTCATTGTGGGCATCTAAATCCTCTTTTAAATTTTTATTCCCTCTTGCCCTCTTCAGGGAGCTTGAGTCAGATGGGTAAAACTTTTTCTCCCCCCTGCTATCGCTTGCTCTTATAAGGTCTTTGGAAATGCCTTCAAGGACACCGAACTCAAGACCTAGTTCTTCTTCGGTAGAAATCCTAATTCTATTCTTTTTGAGGTAAGACTTACTTTTAAGAATTGCTATGTCAGCAGCGTCAGACGCAGATATCCCAGCTTTTAATGCACGCTTAGCAGCATTAAGAGCAACTCTTTTGGCGGCAGGAAAGCTAGAGGCAATTGTTCCAATAAAGAACGGGTCATTAAACAGTGGGGCGTTGCTTCTCTGAAATCTTTTTAGCCTAGATTCAATGGCTGTTATCAAGGACTTCAGTCCGTCCTGTATAGTTGCGCTTTCCGCTGCTGGGATTCCCTTCTCTGCCCTCTCGGAAATCTTTCTTGCTATGGATGCCTTATCCCCTTCGGTCAGGTTTACTCCAGCTTCTTCAGCCCGTGCTTCTGCCTCGGAAATTGCATTGTCTACAATTTCACTAGGGCCAACATCTTTGACAGAGCCATCAGCACCTCGCGTTGATCCGTCAATATCCGCATTGGCGGCAGACTCATTTACTATTTCGCTAACTGTATTTTCAGCCCCGCCGTAAGTTACCTTTTTGCCCTTAGCCCTAGACTCAGCCTCATCAACCTTTGCTTGACCAGCCCTTCTGTCTCTAACTTGCGGTGCAGATTGAAATGGCCCCTTGCCGCTAACCTGTGCAGACCTAGCACGTTGCTCTGCGGCTGTCATACCTGCTCCCGCAACATCTGACTTCGGGAGATCAGAGCTTTTGCTGGGAGCTTCTTCTTCGGGTGGTTGTTTAAAATTAAAGGAAGTTCTGGGGCTGTCGGATTCCTCTTCGGCTTGTCTTTCCCTCCGTCTTTTTTGGGCATCTCTTGCAGAAAATAATTTGTCAGCATCTTTAAGGGATTGGTCTAACTTTGCCTCAGTAGATTTGCTGCCTGACAAAACTTCTGATGACATTGACTTATCTTCTGGCTCGGAAACCTCTTCCTCAATGTCCTGCTCAGGCTGCTTTTGTGTTAACCCCAAAGCATCAGTAGCGTTACCACCCTCTCCATCCTCTCCACTTCTCTGAGTTACGCTGGTAACCACCGCCCCATCGTCGCGGGTTAGAGGTATCGAGCCGCCAGACTTGATTACATTGTAAGCTTCTTCTGCGTTCTCTAAACCTAAGCTGTCAAGGATTTGCTGATCTTCGATATCAAGAGGGTCTCTTGCCCCAGACTTAAACTCATCCCTTACTTTCTTGAGGTTATCCAGCTCGTCCCTGAAGCCCTGCTTTTCAGATACCGATTTAATTTCGCTTGATGCTGCCTCCTCCGCTTCAAGCATTTCTATTTCAGAATCTAAATCACGAACAATCTTCGCACGCCTGATCTCGGAAATTTTCATTTCGAGAAGTGCTGATTCTTTTAAATCTTTAGGGTTCCCTAGTTGTTCCCTCGCCCATCTTGATGCGCTCGACTTAGAAAGCTCGTTGACGTTAGAAAGCACTCTTTCCAAAGCACTATTAAACGGCTCTCCCTCTTCCTTTGCTTTTTCCTCAGAGCTTGCTAAGGCTTTTGCAAGCTTCTCGGACTCGGAGCTGTCTTCTGATAGCTTGTCAAGGCTAACCCTACCAGTTTCGATAGCACCTCCCAAAATAAAACCGACAACAAAGTCATTCCCTGCCCTCTTAAACGCCTGCCCAAGAGTGATGTCTTCATCTTCCCAGCCCTGACTCCAGTCAAGGCCAGTGGTTGCGAGGGAATCTGCTGCCTCCTCAAGACCCTCAAACGCAGCGGAACCTAATGCGTACTTTGCACCTTCCTTAAAACCTTTAGGGGCAACAACCGAAGCAGCCCTCCCAGCCTCAACGCCTCCGAATCCAAATTTAGAAGCTAGGTGACCGCCAGCCAAAGTTATACCACCAGTTTTAAGCCCCTGAATAGTGGCTTGATTCTGCGTATTTTGCATAGACAATACAGCAGCATCCCTTTTACTGAGAGACGGGTTATCCTTAATAAGCCTGTCATACTCTTTTGAAGATGCTTCCGCTTGCCAACCGCTCGCACCCTGCATTGCGGCCATATAAGAACCAAAGGCTATGGCTGGGGCAGTGCCTCCGGTAAGAGCGCCAGTAGTAACTGTACCAGCAATCAGGGGAACCATATTACCTCCAGCCTGAGCTGCTTGTGCAAAAAAACCTTCTGGATCAACTCCAGATTTTCTTACCGACTCGTCCCATTCAGCGTCAATTTCATCTGCCGTATCGTAATACGCTTTTCCTATTTCAGGATCGTCCTGAAGCAAGCCTGCAAGGCGAAGCACGCCTCCCTGAAACCCCCTAGTGATTGTATTATTATACCCTTTAACTTTTTCAAAAAATCCAGCATCATCACTTGTCTTAACAGACCCGCTGCTATCTCTGCTGATAATGTCATCTATTAAATTTCTAACCTGCTCCTCGCTGAGTTCCGTCTCAGACGTGAAGGTAATTTCTTCCCCCGTATTGGGGTGCTTAAATTTATAGGTAAACATTTATTTTCCTTAGCGAGGTCGCTGGATATGAACCTTAATCTTTTTGTCGGTTGGCTTTCCGTCTTTGTCCTTAACAGGAATTTCGTAAGTGTGATCTGAAGACTCAAGCTCTGTGGTATTGTTGAGCCTAAGAGTTTCCTTTGCCATCTCATTCATTTCGGCGTCAGTAAGGTTGCGTTGAATAACATCAAATGGTGCAGGTTTCGCTTTGTAAGCAAAGCCTCCGTCCTTGAGAGGAACTGCTTCAATAATGTAAATCGGAACATCAGCCGTCTCTCGCAGACCAATGCTAACATTCTTTGTGGTTGGTGATGTGTGCTTAAATTGAGAAGAAAAATTGTTCCAATACCCCCCCGACTCAATCTGCTTCTCAAGCGGAGTAAGCTTGGTATGTTGGAATATATGAGTATTGAATTTCTCAGCAGCTAATTGACCGTGATTTTTTAAAAGTGTATCAGAAAGAGTTTTAATTGATCTTTCTGGGTCAGCACCAGTTAAGCGTGTGTGATGAGCAATAATTGCTCTGTTCACTGCACCATCATCAATCATCTCTTGTGCCTTATCCATATTTCGCGCAGTTCCTTCCAGTTCGTAAAAATGCTCAGGCAGATTTCCAGCAGAAATCATACTTGCAACTAATCCCGAAAGGTGAGGTTTGGAACGAATCTCGTAACCCTCGGCTGAGTCCTTATCAGTTACCCACGCAGGCAAAGGTTTGGGAGAATTTTCTATGACAGCGTCAAGGCTTGATGCTGATGCAGACTCACGTTCCCCCATACCTCGCAATCTTTTTCCGAGGTCATAGCCAGACCTAAACTCCTCTGGCGTGAGGTTGGGAAACAAATTACGATATACGTCCATATCATCATCTCTTAAAACGGGCGCACCGGAAACTGTTTGAGCAAGTTTTTGTTGATCACTTTTACTTGCTTCAGCCGCAGCCAAACTAGAAGTAAGCCCATACGCAGACCTCTCTACATCTCTCCTTCTGGCGTTTATCTGATCCTCCGTCATTCCTTCAAATGAATCATCTGATGGCACTACTGGAACCCCAGCAGCTTCGGCTCTAGAACGAAAAGTCGATTCAGTATCACGAAATTTTTCGGTTGCAGACCGCAACCTGTCTTGAAGTGCTTTTTCTGCAATAGCAGCACGCCTTTCATCTTCAATGGTTTGTGCATTTTGCTTTCTCATTCTCGTCGCCAAGCCAGCCATTTGGGCAGCGGGAATGTCCTCAATATCAACAGACCTTTCTGGCTCAAGACCTTCTCCCCATTGCTCCCTTAGTAAAGCATCAGCAAATTCAGGCCCAAGCTCGCCTTCTCCTAGCGCAAAAGCATCTTGCCGCCTGCGTCTTTTGCGCTCCTCCTCCTCTTGCTCATCCCTGCGGCGTGCAAGTATGTTGGGGATTTGGCTTTGTAGGGCTTTCGAAAATTCCTGAATGAACTTTGACATTATTTTTTCCTCAACTATATAGTTAACTATTTACTTAAAAAGGTTGCCAAATCCCTTAGCAGCTCCAGCCGCTCCCAAAACACTTCCAGCAAGTCCACCCAAAGCTCCAGCCGTTGTAGGCTGCTCTGACTGTGTCTTGTAAATGCTGGCCTGCGTTCCGAATACATCCCCAGCAAATCCAGCGGCGTGCTGGCCAGCGTTTGCATTCAAAGTTCCACCACGCTGCATCTGCGGCATAGTAAAGGGTGATGCACCCTGCTGTAGCCCAGACATCATACCACCCTGAGCTGCAATAGGTTGTAAGCCTAAGTAAGACTGTATGTTACCAACGTCCTGCTGTCTGGCCGCAAGCTGCTGCTGGGAGCCAACATTGCGAGCCTGATTAACCTGCTGCACACGCTGGATTGCGTTAGCAAACGATTGCTGGGCGATCATATTAGCTCGGTCAGCTTCGGTTTGACCGCTGGAAAGCAGGCCAAGAGCCTCTCCCCGCCGTCTCTGGCCAAGCTGCATACCACCCTCAAGCTTCGCAATTGCCTCGCGCAACCCTGATCCCGTTCCCAATGCCTGCCCGCGAGCAGCGGCAGCACCTCTGACACCCTGCTCCAATGCTCTCTGCTGGGCAGTTGTTAGCTGCTCGCCCATCATAAGCTGGTCAAGAACCTGCTCTTCAAGAAGCCTACGCATCTCAGCAGTCTGACCAGTGTCAGTCTGCATATCGGGGGCAGTACCAACTTCCTCGTAAGCCGTTCCACCAAGCAGGTCTTCGGCTGTACGATCACCCTCGCGAAGCCTCTTCGCAAAGTCCTCACGCAACCTAAACCCTTCTGGGTCTACCTGCTCCATTTGGCTTCTCTGCTCAGCAATGAACTTAGGGCCAAATTGAATTAGGTTGTCTAACTGGGCTTGAGACAGTTGAGGGACTAGGTCGAGCATCCCCTCCATCTCGTTCCTAGTAAGGTCTATATCTCCGAACCCAGTAAAGTCAGCAATGCGTGACTCCCCTGTTTTGGGGTCTTCATACGTGACTTTCTCTCCGAGCCTCGCCGCCGCCTCTATCATTCGGCGTACTGGCATAGTTTCTATGTCTGCGTAAACTCCCTCACGATTAGCTTCTGCGTAATCTGGGGCCGATGGTGGTGCTGGTGCTGATTTTCCCATTTTACTCTCCTAAAAAACGTCTTTTAATCCTGTTCATATCGACGATAACCGCCCTGTTGTTATATTTATGACGCATCCACGCCATACTTTTTGCAGTCTGAGACCAATCATTCCACAACATCTCATACATTCTATTGATACAGCGCGGAAATCTGCTAACGCAGGCTTCTACATAACAGATGCCGCCTTCGGTATCTTTGTAATGCTCGTGACACTGCTCTTCAGTATCCACGAACCGCACTAAAGTAACGCCAACCAACGCGCCATTAGCTTTAATAGCGTAATATCTGCCATTATTCACGAACCACTGCACCCAATCAAGCAAACGCTCGCGATCCCACTTAGCGCAAAAGTCAAGATTCCCTGAAAGAAAGTCTGCCATTTCCGCTGTGCTTTCTGGGTGGTTCATCGCTCTGGGTTAATGGTCTCTGGGAAGGCTGATGTCTCTACTGAGTGCAAAGAGAGCCGTCCAGAGTCAGTTGCAATCACATACTGAATATCCTCAAACTTGCCCTTGCTCAGCATATTGAACCCCTTAACAAAATGGCGGTCACCATTCCCGATAACCACATCTGACTCCAGCTCTCCGAGAAAAGTCTGAGTAAGGTCATCGCCATCTTCGGTTTCGATCTCGTATCCGTTCTCTTGAAGGATTTGAGCCTCGTAACCATCCATATTTTTCAGGTAAAAGAAGCTAACCTTCTGACCCTGACTAAGCTCGTTATCTAAATTGAACTCAACCTGATACCCTATTTTCTGAGCATATATTTCCTTGAAGTTATAAGCTCTGGTGACCAGTTCCGTTTCGTAAGGGGTGGTTTGGTCTAGGTAGTAACTTTCAGACTCGCTTTCTAAGTCGATGAAGTTGAGCCAAGTATAAATCTTACCGCTCTGGTCAGCAAACTGAAGGCGAGTCTTGTCGCCAAATCCAGTAACCGTAAAATCATTAGGTTGCCAGCCCGTCCAGAAGCCACTCCACGCCTTTTGCTCGGTATTATATACATATGTCCGGTTTGGAACCTCGATTCCGTTAGAACAAATCGATATCATATAACGATTGTCATAGTATGCAGAACAGGATTTAGACTCAAACCCTTCAGTCTTCTGCTTTAGTTGGTCATTAATGGGGGCAGAGATCGGGGTGGATACATCGGTCTGTGCTCCTGATTCAATTGTTGATAAGCTGCGAACACCATCGTGCGAAAGGAAAAAGACATCTGAGCCTACGGCTTGCACACTGTTGTGAGCAACGCAGCCAACTCCGTTATTGATTAACTTAATCGGCCAGTCCGAAGCTGACTGTGAAGGGTCTGCCTCAACAACCCATACACTCCTTTGCTTAAATACCAGCAGGTTATAAGAGTACCAAGAAGCTATTGCGGTAATGGGGTCTCCCGTACCATCGCCTACACGAATTGCGCTGGAAATAAGATCAAAGCTTTCTCCGTCCAGTATGTCACTTACATACAAAGTATCGCTGGGAACCGAAGTATCTGCTGATGAGCAGAAAAGCCTGTTAGTGTGTGATGTTAAAAGTTTGGGCTTTAGGGGCGTTTGGGAAATGTTAGCAACTCCAGTTGCTGTAACGCCACCAGTTGGCGCGGCAGAAAAGGCAACGCTTGGCGGCTCTTCTGCGGAATATCCAGACCCGTTATCCGTAAAAGTACACGTTACTATGTTGCCACCAAAACCTAAAAGCGGGGTAGCGGCTGCACCGGAACCTCCGGTTCCGGAAAACGTAGCGGTAGGAACCGTTGTGTACCCAGAACCCTTTTCCGTTATTTTTACACTAGTAATTTTGTTAGCTGTAATAGCTTGCGACACTGAAGCGTCATTAATGTAAGCCAAACTGCCAACCCCATCACAGTAATACATACGATCCGTAAGCTGTGCAAAATAAACCGAGTCTGCCGATGAACTAAAAGTGCCGCCAGTATCAGCAATGCTTCCAGTCGCACCAACAATTTTAATCTTATATGTAGCCGCACTGGAGTCCGATTCTGCTACAACAATTTTCTCAACTGAAGGGGTGTCAAAATAAGAAATGGAATCTACAGAGCCGTTAAGGGTTGCTGTCCACTTAATTGTAGTGGCATCCCAGTCAGTTGTAACGTCTCCCCAAATCGAATCGACAACATCTCCAACAAGCATAGCAACACCTTTGCGGCTAACAATATTGCCAAAGGTGTCAAAGTCGGTGTTCTTCCCGATTGCATAAGCTGATTCGGAAATATTGTTCTTACGCACATTGCTGGCCTGCCCACCGGAAAATGACAAGTTGCCATCCAGAAGGACTACGTCATCAAGCTCATTGTTTTCTTGAATTGGCATTAGCTCAGGACATCTCGAAATATAATCTCAGGCTCGGTGTATGGAATAATTCTGCTGATGTTTTGTTTCTGCCCATTCTCCAGATCGCGCATAATCTGAACGTGAGCAGCAGCTTCAGTAAATTTAAGTTGTGCTTTCTGATACTGGCGGGAACGCTCCAACATATCCCCCTCCGCAAAGGCAAGCAAAGCGTTGTCAATACCATTAAGGATAGGGGAATCATCATCACCAAGCGTAACCCATTTTAACTTTCCTAAGACAAAAAGTGTCCCAGCAGCATCGGGAACCGGAACTGGTTTCATTCGACAGTTACCGCTTCCATCTTTAGGTAGATTAATAAAGTTAGTTGGAGTGGCGCGTCTGGAAGAAACATTGTTCCAGATGTTAGGGTCTAGCTGGAAAAACGTAACCCACTCCTCGTTTAAAACATCAATCCCGTCAGTGTCTCCAGTTTTTGTAAACCGTATAGCTACCGGAAAATCGATCTTTGTGATCGGAGCAGAGGAGCTTTGGTAGAAAGTTATTGTAGGGGTGGAGTCTATAACTATCTCAGTGTCTTCAGCACTAACGGCTTTTGACGCAACGCCCAGAGTCTCGTCCCAAAGACCGCTGTCCCATATCATTTGGTATCGGCGGTTAATGAAGTCTTTGCAAACAGATACGGAAGAAGAATCCGTATCAGAAAGCTTTGTTGTTACAAAGTTAGATAGTTCTGTTAATGTCATTTTAGTTTATTCCATCCACTCGGTTACCCAATTACCCGAACGATCACCGCCCCAGCCGATCCATTTACTCCCTTGCCGCCACCACCACCGTATGTCGAGTTTACAACCATTGAGTCCAAACTGATAGCACTTGGCTGACTTCCAGTGACTGATCCATTAGCTGCCTTTGTAGCTGACCCCTGCGTCCCACCTGTGCCGCCCACACCTGTTAAATAACTGCCAAACGAACTAGAAGTGCCATCGGTTCCGTCATTCACTCCACCAGTTGCACCCGTGCCGCCCGTTCCTATGGTTACAGAAACACTCGTAACTGAAGTAACATCAATCCAATCTGAAACTGCTCCACCATTGCCGCCCTCACCTGTTCCAGAGCCGCCAGCTTCATCTCCTCCACCACCACCAGCACCAACAACCATAACCTGAATAACCTTTGCTCCCGTAGGCTTCGTCCAAGTAGCGTTAGCTGTGTAGGACGATATCTCAGGAGCAACAAATGTTCCGTTAGAGGCTGAAGTAAGCCTGCCTTGAGCATCTACCGTAATGCTGGAGTGCGTGTAAGAACCTGCACTCACAGCAGTATCTGCCAACTTATCCGCAGTCACCGCATCGTCTACTATTTTCCCAGTTGAAACTGAAAGGTCTGAAATAGTAGCAGCCGCAGTAACATTTCCGCTTCCGTCAAATGCAGGAGAAGTCCACGCAATATCACCAGTAGCGGCAATCGTTCTTCCTGTTGTTAATGTGTCAGCCGATCCGGTTACATTGCCAGTTACGTTGCCAGTTACATTGCCAGTTACATTGCCAGTTACGTTACCAGTTACATTGCCAGTTACATTGCCAGTTACGTTACCAGTTACCGCACCGGAAACCCCTCCAGTAGCGGTAATTAAGCCAAGAACTCCTAAAGTGGAATCGAAAGTTACAGAACCAGTGGCATCAAGATTAGCAGCGCGAATGCCGCTTGTGGAAATAGAAAGGCCAGTGGCAGTCCCGTTGCCAGCAGTCACGCTTCTGTAGGTCGCATCCAGACTAGCGACATTTAAAAGTTGCGAGTAGGTACTGGCTACTGTTTGTCCGGTTAAGTCACCCATTGTATTAATTCCCTGATTCTAATTTTCTCTCAAGTTCGTTTATGTATCTTCCTAAATCTCTAATTAATGCAGCACCCTCATCCGTCGAAGTCGCCGTTTCCATTCCAGTCGGATGGCTTTCCGCTATCTCCTGAAACCCGTTCAGCTTCACTGTCA
>TARA_R110002110_G_scaffold9321_5_pt1 | contig 16124 bp, 21 predicted proteins | sample TARA_R110002110 | Tara Oceans TARA_R110002110 (sample SAMEA4397330) | marine metagenome | biome: Polar Biome; feature: [SRF] surface water layer (ENVO:00010504); material: water (ENVO:00002006), including particulate matter (ENVO:01000060) such as... | depth 5 m
GGTTCCGCAGTGGCTTGGGCGCAATTCGCATGCGGGGGAGATCTTCTGCTTCCGCGGCCGCAAGGCTGACTTGGCAAAGTTGATCTGGCACGATGGTGCCGGCCTATCGCTCTACGCGAAGCGGCTCGAGGCCGGTAAGTTCATCTGGCCGTCCAGCCAAGCCGGCGAAGCGGTGCAGATCTCTGCGGAGCAGTTCGGCTATCTCCTTGAGGGGATAGACTGTCACAATTCGCGCTGGATGCAGCGCCCGGCAAAAGCGGGATAGGCCACCTCTAAGTCACTATTTTGTTTGGTGTATGCATGTCTGTATGGCGACCATGCCAGATTGCGCGCCGCGCTTGCCGCTTCAGCAGACCGCGCCGAGGCTGCCGATAGCGAGCTGGCGCAGACCCGGGCGGTGGTCTCGACTTCGGAGGCGAAGATCAAGCATCTGAAGCTGGAGATCGCCAGCCTTAGGCCAGAGCGCTATGGCCAAAGCCCGGAACGCCGAACCCGACTGATCGACCAGATGGAGCTGCAGCTCGAAGAGCTCGAGGCGGCCGCCACCGATGACGAGATAAAAGCCCTGAACGTGGCGAAGACCTCGACCGTCGCCGGCCGGCATGCAAGCCTTTCCCGGACCATCTACCGCGCGAGCGCATAGTCATTGAAGCGCCTACCACCTGCTCCTGCTGCGGGACGGACCGCATCGTGAAGGTGGGAGAAGGCATCACCGAGACGCTCGAGGTCATCCCCCGGCAGTGGAAGGTCATCCAGGCCGTGCGCGAGAAGTTCACTCGCAGGATCTGCGAGAAGATCAGTAGCCACCCGCCCCATTCCATCCGACTCCGCGGGGATGGGCTGGTCCGGCATCGAACCATCCGTGGGCAGCGTTGTCGACCGCTACGCTTTGGCGGAGACGATCAATGGTCTCTTCAAGGCGGAGGTCATCCATGGGCGCGGACCATGGCGCAACTTTGAGGTCGTCGAGTATGCAGCCCTCGAATGGATCGACTGGTTCGACAATCGCCGCCTGCTCGAGTCGATCGGGAACATCCCTCCGGCGGCAGCAAAGGCAAACTTCTACGCCGCTCTGGAAACTGAAGACATGGCCGCGTAACTAACCCAAATCAGCCTCCGGCAAACCCGGCGCGGTTCATAGGGCTTTGGTAAATCGTGGCGTCTTCAACGAAATCTCCTCGTTCAGAGCGGCGGCTATCATGTGCCGAAGGGTACTACAGCTGCTCGCAATTACTACGCTTGGATCGCTAGCCCCAATGCCGCTACCGTGATCGCACCCGACAGCTATACCAATCTGAGGCAGCCGGTGATTCATGGGGGCGGCAGCACTGAATTAGGTTCTACGCACATGCAAAGTACCTCAGTCGCGCCAATTGGCGGCTTGGAGCAAGGCGGGTTGCATCAAGGAGCTCGGTCGTCCACTGATGGCTCAAGGCTGCAAGCGCCAGGTCAAAAATAGTTGAAGTTCGTCTCGCGGTATTGAGCGGCTACTCCGGGCGTCATAGCACTCGGAGAATAAGCCCGGCGCCTCGGTCATGCGTTTCTTGCAGCCTTCCAAGCAGAGAATGAATTTTTCAACTGGCGAAGATCAGAGATGCTACTGATTTCAAAATTTGGACTGTACCCAGCCGAGACCATTTGGCGCGCCAACATATGTTCGCCACCACTATCTATTGTTTCTACACAAACAAGTTTCGTATCTTTATAATGGTAAACAGCGTAACCTCCATTGTTCCGCTCTATTTTCATGTACTTGTTCGCTTCGTGTCTCAATCCTGCGATTTGGAGCTTGACGCGTCCAATGTCGGACCAGAACCACGGTAAGCGGGAGTAGGGTTTTGGGTCCTCGCCGGTTAGGAACAATGCCAAGTGGTCCGCTTGTTCCGTCGCATTTTGAATTGATTCCAGACGCAAGACCCTGTTTACTTGAGTTTGCGGAAAGGCTGTGCAGTCGCCAATAGCAAAAACGTCGCGGCAAGAACTTTGCATATTGCAATCAACTTTTATTCCATTTTCAATCTCAAGGCCTGCAGTTTCTGCAAGTTCCGTTAACGGTTTTGCTCCAATCCCCACAATTACGATTTCGGCTTTCAGGGAGTTCCCCTTTGATGTGAGTACTGACCTTACTCGGCCTTTCTCTCCTTGAAGGGTTTCAACGCCCACCCCGCATTGTACATCGACCCCAAGATCTTTTAGCTCTGATGTAACCTTTGCTGCGACTTCAGCGCTACATGCCCGTCCAAGTACAGAGTCGGACAGTTCTAGAACGGTAACTTTATGCCCGTTTTTCGCCAACGCAGCGGCGCTCTCAAGGCCAATGAAGCCTCCCCCGACTACGACAATGTCGGTCGGCTTTTGCAAGCGTTGACGCAGCGTCCGCGCATCAACTGCGGTTCTCAAACAGAAGACGCCGTCCAACTCGCATCCGGGGCAGTTTAGCGAAACCGGTACGGTTCCGGTAGCTAGGACTAATCGGTCATAGGCTACGGTCGTTCCATCCGAGAAAATCACCTGTTTGTCGTCTGGGACTATTGCGGTGGCCTTGCTCCCTAGCATTAGCTCTATACCTTGGGATGCAAAAAAACTCAAAGCCCGCAGGTGTTGCAAGCGCTCTTCGGGGGAATTCAGGAAAGTCTTTGACAAAGGCGGTTTATGGTATGGCAAGTCTGTTTCTTCTGAAACGAGTGTGACGTTTCCTTGAAATCCCTGTTTGCGGAGACCCGCCGCGAGCTGGGTGCCTGCGTGCCCTGCTCCGATAATAAGTATCTTTGACATTGTATTCTCTAACTCTTCATAGCCTCAATTTCAGTCAGGTGCCAATCACAGGTAGCGGGACGCTCAGGTCGACGCGGGCGTCATATGTAATTGCGGTTTCATATGAAGAAATGTCCTCTGTGTCACTGAACGCTTTTCTAGCAACAGTCTTTAGGTGGTTCATATCTGTCACGATCATGTTTATCACCAAGTCATAGCGTCCAGTTACGAGGTGTGCTGATCTGATTTCTGACAGCGCAATCAATCGGTCTAATAGTGCGTCTATGTTCACCTGGCCTGTCTTTGAAATTTTAGCAAACACGACAACTGATAGCGGGAAACCCAGCTGCACGGGATCAACGATTGTTCTCGTCCCCAAAAACACACCTGATGCCCAAAGTCGCTTTATCCTTTCGTGGCATGATGAGGCGGCCAAGCCAACTTCAGACGCAACTTGTTTGTTCATTAGCCGAGCATCCTTCTGCAAGATGTCAATAATTTTGAGGTCAATATGGTCAAATTCCAACTTGGCCGTACCTTCTTCGATTCGTTGCGTCTATGGCCGAATAGACTACATATTTGGGAAGTCGTCTAGTGGAAGTGGAGCAAAGGACGTCATTTCTGGTTCCGTCCCGAACGATGTTCGGACTTACCGGCCTTGCGACGGGTCATTCGCCAACCACCGATGAAATCCGTAGAAGCTGATCCGGTGGCTGCCCCGGTCCGCCCCCGGCGGGATTCGCGGCCTGCTTTGTGTTATGCGATCCTTTTGGGGATGGTACTTTCTCAAGTCGCTAGACGGCTCGCCTCGTGAAGACCACAAGAACTGCTGCATCATTCCGACCAGGTCGGCCAAGACGGATTCAACCGGTCGTCGCAACACCTTCGATCATATCCGGATTTAGCAGTCGGTCGAGTGCACCTGCCGGTGTTTGCCGCCCCAGTGTTTTCCTGGGACGCGTTTTCAGCGCTTGGGCAACGGCCTTGAGCTCTTCGGCACCATGCTGGCTGAGATCCGTGCCCGTGGGGAAATATTGGCGGAGCAGACAGTTGGTGTTTTCGTTGCTGCCGCGTTACTAAGGGTTCTGAGGGTCGGAGAAGTAGATCGCGAGACCGGTGTCGATCCGAAGCTGCGAGTGTTGCGCCATCGCGGCCCCCTGGTCCGAGGTCAATGAGCGACGCAAGTTTGCAGTCAGCCTACTGATTGTTCCTGCGATGGCATTCCGTGTCAATCGGCACGCAATCTTGACCCCCTATAGGCGTCCAAAAATGACCCCCTTGGAGTGCTCCGTTAGCTGGCCCGATGCGGTGTAGCCCCCATACAGCGCAACCGTATCGGGCCAGCGGGTTCTCGGTCATTCTCGGGTCTTGAAGCGCCAGCTCTCGTTGCCGGTTTCGACGATGTCGCAGTGATGGGTCAGGCGGTCGAGCAGCGCAGTGGTCATCTTCGCGTCGCCAAAGACCGAAGGCCATTCCCCGAAGTCGAGATTGGTTGTCACGATGATCGAGGTGCGCTCGTAGAGGCGGCTGATGAGATGGAACAGCAGCTGGCCGCCGGACTGGGCGAAGGGAAGATAGCCGAGTTCGTCGAGGATCAAGAAGTCGAGGCGGCACAGCAGGTCTGCGGTGCGCCCCTGTCGATCGGCACGGGCTTCGGCATCGAGCTTGTTTACTAGGTCTACGACATTGAAGAAGCGCCCCCGCTTGCCGCGCCGGATGCAGGCCCGTGCGATGCTGACGGCAAGGTGGGATTTGCCAGTCCCGGTGCCGCCGATGAGGACGACATTGCGTTGCTGTTCGAGGAACTCCCCGGCGGCCAGATCGCGCACCAGCGTCTCGTTGACCGGCGTTTCCTCGAAGCTGAACTCGTCGACCTCTTTCGCCAGCGGCAACTTGGCGATCGTCATCTGGTATTTGATCGAGCGCGCCTGCTTCTCGCTGATCTCGGCATTCAGCAGGTCGCCGGCGATCTGTTGCGGCTCGTGCTGACGCTTCACCGCCGTGGTGATGATCTCATCGTAGGCGGCCTTCATGCCGTAGAGCTTCAGCTGGCTCATCGCGTCCAGCACCTGTGATCTTTCCATGGTTGGGTCTCCTGAGGCTGTCGTAGCGTTTGCAATCGGCGACGGGCTCGCAGGTCAGTCGCAACGCTGCGGGTGTATCGATCGTCAGTGGCGGTGGCGGCTCCCGATGCCGGGCTAGGATGTTGATGACAACCGAGGCTGCGGGGACCCCTTCGCTCAAGGCCTCGGCACAGGCAGCATCCACCGCATCCAGTCCATCGATCGGGATCATGCTGAGGATCTGGACCATCTGCCGGTCGCCGTTCGGCACCTTGCCAAGCTTGCGCTGCACGCGCCTGATCGATGGCGGCAGGTCCCAGTCCTTGAAGGGGGCGCCATTCCGGAGGGCGCCGGGCTTGCGAGCCAGAACCGGAATGTAGTGCAACGGGTCGTAGATGGCCTTGTCGCGTCCGAAGGCTCGGGCGTGTTGCCCCACGATCTTCCCGTCCTGCCAGAACTCGACCCGCCCGGCATAGGCTCGGATCTCGACAGGTCGGCCATCCACGGAGTAGCGGTTCTTGTCGAACCAGACGAGACAGGTCTTCGAGACCGACGCCGGCACGGCATGGAAGCCGTCGAACGGACCGACGTAGGGCGCAAGACTCGCGCGCTCGTCTTGGAAGACCTCCCAGATCGTTCGATTCCGAAGCTCCTGGTGGGCATTGGCTTTGGCCCAGGCAACACAGCGGTCCTCGAGCCAGGCGTTGAGCTCGGCGTAGCTCTTGAACTTTGGCCGGGGCACGAAGAACCGCCGTCGGACAACGCCGACCTGGTTCTCGACCTGTCCCTTCTCCCAGCCTGATGCCGGTGTGCAAGCGACGGGATCGACGAGGTAATGGCCGCACGTCTGCTGGAACCGGCGGTTGTAGGCTCGGTCGCGGCCGACGAAGATCGTGTCGACCGCGGTCTTCATGTTGTCGTAGATGCCCCGCGTGCAGGTGCCCCCGAAGAAGGCGAAAACCTTGTCATGGGCATCGAAGACCATCTCCTGCGACTCGCGGGGATAGGCATGTACGGACAGCATCCGGCTGTGACACAGGCGGACATGTGCCACCTTCACCGTGGTCGTCGCGCCGTCGATCACCACGACCTCGTGGCTCCAGTCGAACTGGTAGGCCTCGCCTGGATCGAAGGTTAGTGGGACCTAGGCGGCCGCAGATGCCACCTCTTCCTCCTGCGACCAGGAGGCCGCGTATCGCTGGACGGCATCGTAGCCGCCATCATAACCTCGGGCCCGGAGCTCTTCGAAGATCCGAATGCGGGTCAGTCGCTCGCGCTTGGGCTTCCGCGCGTTTACCGCCAGCATCTCGTCGAGCATGTCTTTCCAGGGCCCGATCTTCGGCAACGGCTGAATGGTCCGCTCATAGGTGAGCTCCGTCGCACCGGACCGGATCACCTTGCGCACCGTGTTCCGCGATACCCGCAGCTCCCGGCAGATCTGCTTGATCGACTTTTTGTCCTGAAAATACGCCCGCCGGATCTTCGCTATCGTCTCCACAACCAACATCCCACACTGTGCTCCCCGATGACCTCGGGAGCATCATCCACATCAGTGTAAGGGGGTCATTTTTGAGCGCCGATTACCCCGCTACGGGGTCAATTTTGCATGCTGGTTCACACATTCCGGCCAGCCTCGGCGCCGTGGCCGGCAAGGGCCGGCCCATTCTTGTCGGATTTGCCAGTCTCGTGTCCCTCCATGCGCGGCAAGTGCTGCACATTCTCCGCGAGGCCAGACAGACAGTGATATCTTTTGACATGGCGGCATCCCAATTTGGATGTTTGCGAGCCGACTATTGCGCATCGAAGCCATCAGTGGCGGTTGCAGCATCAAAGCCTAGTACCTGAGTCATTTCTCCTGGCTCTGGATCTGGGTCGGAATATTTGGCCTTCTAGCGAAGCTGGTTCTGAATATTCGAACAAATGACACATAAAATTCGAAAATTATTCGTTTGAGCCAAACGCACGTATTCGCTCACTATCCGAAGAGGAAGACATCGACCAAACTGATGAAGCGCGAGGCCACAAGTGAAGACAATTGGGACAGTGAAGCGTCAAAATGCCTACGCAGGCGAGGCATTTCGAGTTTCCAGCGCGGCTAAGCCGGCGTTCAGAGGGTCGAGCGTCTGCTTTAGTCCTCGTAAAGGGACGAAAAGCAAAACTCTTCGGCGCTATGTCGCTGCCCCCTAGGTCAAAAAACTCGCTGGAGCAATAATTGACCGTAACCGCTAACCAACAAGGCAGGCTGCCGTATGACCGATGAAAACGAACTGTACAAACTTACGGCAGTGGAAGCTGTAGATTTATTAAGAAAAAGGGATGTTACTCCGCTGGAGTTGGTTGAGGCAGCGATCACCCGGATCAGCGAAACCGACGACAAAATGAATGCCCTCCCTATCCGTCTTTTTGAGCAGGCAAGAGAGGCTGCAGCTAAATGGCGGGGAGATCGAAGCGACCCACGCTCACTGTGTGGCCTGCCGATAGCCGTGAAAGACTATAGCGATGTGGAAGGCGCGTTAACCACGAGCGGCTCTCCCATTTTTGCCACGCATGTTGCGGAGAAGTCCGATGCAACAGTTCGCCAGCTCGAGGGCAACGGAGCAATTGTGCTAGCAAAATCCAACGTGCCAGAGTGGGCGGGGGGAAACACTTTCAATCCCGTCTTCGGGGCCACGCGCAACCCTTGGAACCTAGATCTGACAGTGGGTGGTTCTTCTGGTGGCTCTGCTGCAGCGCTGGCAAGTGGGCAGGTGTGGCTGGCAACCGGTAATGATCTAGGTGGCAGTCTGCGTACGCCCGCAGCCTTCTGCGGTGTCGTTGGATTAAGGCCGAGTCCGGGTCGCGTTCCTCGCGGGGGCAAATGGCCTCGGACCGATTCTCTACTGATCGAAGGTCCGATGGGGCGCTGTGTCGAAGATGTTGCTCTGATGTTGGACGCTGAGGCAGGCCAGCAGAATGAAGATCCTCTAACCTTTGACAAGCCAAAAGTCCTCTACTCGGAAGCCATCAAGACAAGTAAGGGAATTAATAGAGTCGCATTCTCGAGCAACTTGGGCATAGTTCCAATGGAGTCTGAGATCGCGAAAGTATGTCAGAACGCGGTTGGGCATTTTTCAGATTTTGGCGTGGATGTTACGGATGAAATACCGTGCTTCGCCGGCGTTCTGGAAGCATTTCAAACACAGCGCGCAGTTCTGTTCGCCAACTTAATGGCACCGATACTCGAAGAGCACCGCGAGAAAATCGCTCCTGAAATCATTCAAAATATCGAGAAAGGTATCGCCACGACGACAGAACAGATCCTGTCGGCGGAGCGTGTCAAATCTAGGTTGTATCAGTCGATGATGGCGTTCTTTGAAACCCATGACCTATTGATTTGCCCGACCACTTCAATACCGCCTTTCCCAGTGGAGCAGCGTTACGTCGAAAGCATCGACGGAACGAAATGCGAAACTTACATCGACTGGTTTGCGATTACGTTTGCATTAACAATGACTACCCTCCCTACCATCAGCATCCCCTGCGGGTTTACCGACTCCGGACTCCCCGTAGGTCTGCAGATTGTCGGCAAGCCGAGAGGCGAAGTCGAGTTGCTCGCAGCAGCTAAAATGATCGAGAGGGCGGTTGGATTGGTCGGGAAGCTACCAATCGATCCGAGGTGAACCTTGCTCCGGAAAGAATTGCCGGCACCGAGAACCGCAGTTGATGTGAGGCTACCTTCGATAAGCATAAGCGGCAGGCGCAGCCCTATCCGAGACCACAAATCCCAACAGAGAAAGAACGTTACCATGATCAAGCTACGAATTGCAGCAGCTGCAGCCGCTGCTATCTACGCGTCCACAGCTGTGGGCGAAACAATCACAGCCTCGATCTGGCTGCCAGATACACACCCGCTGGTAAAAGTCGGTTATTTGGATTTTGCCAAAGAAATTAAATCTGTCAGCGGCGGTGAGCTCGACATCCAAGTCTTCACTGGCACTTCAGTACTCCCTCCTGTGGCGCACCTTTCTGGTCTGAAGGATGGGATCGTTGACATGACCTATCATGCCGGAACGTACACGCCATCCGATCTCCCAGAAGACAACGCCATCGCCTCTCTTTCGATTGGGCTAAGTGACAGTATTGCTGCAGCTGTGGCTACCGGAGATTTCTATTTTAACGACCCTCAAATTCAAGAGATGTTTAGCCGCCAGGGCCTCGTCTTCTTGGGCTCCTACGCGTCGGCGCAGTACCTTCTCATGTGCACGTCAAGAATTGAGGATATCAGCGACCTGAAGGGAAAAAAGCTTCGGATGCCTACTCCTGTGCATGCGGCTTGGGCTGAAAATGTCGGCGCTGTATCTGTCAACGTGCCTTCTTCCGAGATGTATTCCGGGCTAGAAAAGGGTCAACTGGATTGCGCTGCAAATGCCGCCAACGATCTGAAGGCGCGATCTCTCTGGGACGTGGCAAAATATGCGACTGAGCTCGATCTTGGGCCATATTATGCCGGATGGCTGTATGCGATGCCTACCAAGCGTTGGCAAGCTCTCTCGGTTAGTAACAAGAAAATCCTGCTGGATACGATTCCGGGCGCGACTATCGCATCGACTATTGCGCAAATTGATGCGTCCTCCGAGGCGTTGGCGGAAGCTGGAGAGCACGGAGTAGAAATTCTTCAACCTTCCGAAGATCTACGCAACAACCTTCGTGACTTTGTTTCAAATAGCGTCACTGAACTTTCAGTGGAGACAGGTGACAGGCTAGGGGTGAAGGATGCCGGGTCTTTGGTAGCTAGATATCTCGCAACCTACCAAGAATGGAAGAGCGATCTAGATGCGATCGACCGGCAGGACACAGACGCTATTGTGAAAGCATTTGAAGCTGGTGTGTACCAGAAAATCGATCTGTCAACTTACGGACAATGACTTCTATTCAACGCTAACGGAGGTATCCGGAAATGGTAACCTTTGCCGACCGAATCATCACTCTCTTGGCAAAAGCCCTATTGGTTTTGGCCGGCATTGGTCTGTTTCTGATGATGATACAAACCGCAGTGGATGTCGTTGCAGACAATCTGTGGCGACATCCAATTAAAGGAAATCTTGAGATAATTTCGGTTTACCATATGGTCTTGGTGGTATTTCTACCGCTCGCATTTGTCGAGTTGGAGAACCAGAATATTCAAGTCGACCTGCTGTGGCAAGCTTTGCCAAATAACCTCCAACAACTTGCGTCCGGTCTGGGACACCTTCTGTGCGTTGTTTTCTTTGGAATCCTTGCGCGCCAAACCTTTATTGATGCCTTAGATGCGATGTCGAAAAATGAAATCCTTATGGGAAATGCATTCGTGACAGTGTGGCCGGCGAAATTTATTCTTCCAATAGGTTTCTTTGCCATTTTCCTGATTGCCTTACGCCGCTTCGCTTCTGTTGTAGCACCGAAAGTCTTCCCCCCCTATTCAACTGAATCGAGCATGAGCTCCAATGATACCGAGGCAGAATAAATGGACAGCATAACGATTGGGTTTATTAGTCTCGGAGTGAGCTTGTCCTTGTTGCTGCTCCGGGTGCAAATCGGCGTGGCCTTGGGGCTCGTCAGTTTCATCGCTATCGGATTCCTGCTAAGCTTTCGTGCTGCTTGGGGTATTATTACAGCGGTGCCTTTCAATTTTGTGGGCGACTGGAACCTGACCGCAATTCCTATGTTCCTTTTCATGGGATTTTTAGCGTCGGAAGCCGGTTTGTCTTCAGGTCTGTTCACCACCATGAGAATGCTATTGAGCTGGCTGCCGGGCGGGCTGGCTATCGCCAGTGTCGGCGCCAATGCTGTACTGGCTGCAGCCTCCGGCTCATCAGTTGCAACGTCGTCTGCTTTTGCCAAGATTGCGACACCAGAAATGCTTAAGTATCGGTACGATCCCGGTTTGGCGACAGGTGTAATCGCTGCCGCAGGAACGCTTGGTGCGTTGATACCACCTTCGATCCTAATGGTTCTGTACGGCTACTTGGCGGAGGTTTCAGTGGCCAAGTTGTTCGCCGCTGGAGTTCTGCCTGGGCTGTTAACTGCTTCAGCATTCAGCGTGATGATCCTACTGCGCGTCGTCCGCAACCCGTCTCTGGCCCCTCGAGTGGAGGAGAGCTTCACAAGGCGCGACCTCCTCGATGCGCTGCGGGAGACCTGGGCGTTGCCAGTTATCATCTGTGGCGTTCTGATGGGGATCTTCGTGGGTCTCTTTACACCGACCGAAGCAGGTGCCGTTGGCGCGGTCTTGGCCCTTTTGGTTTCCGCTGTGAAAGGTCGCCTAAAGTTGTCTGTGTTGATCACCAGCATCCGACAAACTTTGGTAAGCACTGCCAGTATCTTTATGGTGGTAATTGGCACTGCGCTGCTTGCGCGCTGCATGGCTATCTCGGGAGTTCCGGCTTTCATCGCAGATGGGTTTATCTCCATGGGCACTACACCGCTTCTGGTGGTCTTGGCGGTCGCAGTCCTTTATTTAGTACTCGGATGCTTTCTGGACAGCATTGGTATTTTACTGCTTACGATGCCAATTATCCTGCCAATGGCCCGCGACGCGAATATTGACCTGATTTGGTTTGGGATTTTGCTAGTAAAACTGCTTGAGGTCGGTCTGTTAACTCCTCCAGTCGGTCTGAACGTATACATAATCAAAGGAGCCTTGGGGGACCGCGTGCCGTTAACCACTATTTTTAAAGGGGTCGGCTGGTTTGTCGTGGTGGACTTGTTTGTTTTGCTGTTCTTGATCTTCGTCCCAGGATTTACGCTCTGGCTGCCGAGCCAAATGCGGTGAGGTTCGCCTCTCTTCAGCGATCGTAAATCACTAAGATAGATATCATCGTAGTGAAAGGGTTCCCGTCTAGTCGCGAGCAGCAAGAAACCGTTATTAGACGGGAACCGATGTGGTCCCACCTATTTTGACAGATTTGTAGCTTCGCTAAGGTGTATCGGGTTTAAGTTTCATGGTGCTTTTTTTCTTATGCAAGCCAGCCTAATATGCGTCGTCCGTCGTGAGCCGATCAAGCGCCGAATGGGGCCGCTCTGTGTTGTAGAAAGCCATCCAGCTGTTGACGACATGGGGCGCTTTTGCACAAATCAGAATTTGAGCGCGGTTACCCTTTCCCGGGGCGGACCTGTCCTACGATCACAGTGACTGGTATGCCGAGCGCGGTGTGGCCGTTCATGACGGCGACACACGCCGCCGCGGTAGGGGATACTCACGTTCAGCGCTCTTTGGCGGCGCCAGAGCGTGCTGAAGTGCGGCGCGTTCTAGTCCAGCCCGACCGTCAGCAGCAGGCTTTCCACGAAGCCGGGCGTCTGCCGCAGCGGCATGCCAAAGAGCACCTATATCGTCAGGCAAGCCTGGGTCGCGGCACCGCTGAAGCTCTGTTGGCGACCGCGTCTCCCGGTCGGCGGAGGGATCTATTTCATATCAGTATCAAACCAGATCGTCAGTGATCCGTGTTGTCGCAGTGCTTCACTGTAAGTCGACCAGTTCGTGGTCTTGTATTTCGTCGGGGCCCAGCCGCTCATACCCCCCAGTTATCATGCTGGATTCACGCAGTGAATCCCTCAGCCGATTTGTGCAACAACGCCTTTCAGAGGTATTGTGTCGACGCCGCATTCGTTGAGCCAGATATCGATATTTGAAAGAGTTTGAGGCATGAACTCTCCAATTGTCATCATATGGTCGGACCCTTGAAGTTCCACATATGTCCCACGATCGCCAAAGCGTTTAGCTGTGGCTCGACACATACCTGGTGGAGTGCATTTGTCCTCTGACCCTCCAATTACTAAGACCGGAACTTCAATGGCTCGATAATTGACTCGCGAGGATTTGCTTGGATCAAGAAACCAAAGAACCATTTGCCTATAGGCGGTGCCGGATTCCGCGCAAAGAGTTGCATAGTAGGCTGACGCGATTTCCTTTGGTTGGGTATTGCAAATTAGCTTTTCCCATGGCCCTACTCCTACGGGATACATCGCCCTGCCAAAGAGCCATTGTGGAAGGTAGCGTCCCCAAAGCCACACAGACGTTGGGTAGAAGGAAAACATTCCTGCTGCCGGGGCTGGCCCTAGTAATATCAAGCCACGTGTTGGGCGACGGACGGCGAGCAGTTGAGCTAGAAGAGCTCCAACAGAATGGCCGATCACAATTGGCGGACTATCAAAGCTATCGACAATATGAATCAGGTCTTCGACGTAATCCAGAAGCCCGACTTTCCCAACCTTTTGGGCATTTTCCCAAACGTTGATCTCTCCCGGTTTGCCATGGTAACGCCAAGAAGGAGTGCTCACAGTATAGCCACGGCGCTCAAGCTCGGTGGCAAATTCTCCCCAGTTGTCGCCGTTGCACCAAGTTCCGTGAATTAGCAGGATGTGCTTCTTGTTCATCTTTTACTTTCAGCTATTCGAGCGTTTGAGCCATCTTAAGCATCAAAAATAGCACAAATTGGCGTGTTCGGCTTGACATAAGGAGACGAAAGTTAGACCGTTCGAGACATTGTCGAAAGCGGAGATCAAGGTGACTTGGATACGAGCGGGAGCTTTGCAAGGCTTCGAGCAAGTTCTTGGCCCTCAGTACGTAGATCACGGAGCAGTGCTTAGGAAGTCAGGGATTGATCCAGGCAAGTGCTCTGATCCAGATGAATTGATCCCGTTGAAGGCGGTAGCTCAAGTTTTGGAGGCAGGTGCCACAGTATCTGGTATCCCCGACTTTGGATTGCGACTTTCAGCAGCTCAAGGACTAGACATGCTGGGTGCTTTGTCGGTTCTTCTTCAAAGTTCAAAGAGCCTCCACGAGGCTTTTTTTGATGTTTCAAGGTATTTACGGTTTCATAGCGATGGATACGATGTGTCTCTCGATTTACAATGTTCCATGTTCGAAAACTGCTGTTCTCTTAAATTCGACATCAATGTGCCGGGGCAAGCCTGTATCCGACAGCTCATTGATGGCTGTATTGGTTTTACTTATCGATCTATTAGCGCTTTGGTTGATAATCAATTCGACGTCAAACATGTTTTTCTGCCGCATACGCCGGTTGCGGAAGAGAGTGTATATCGTCGCTTTTTTCGTGCTCCGGTGAGCTTTGGGCACACGAGCGCTTTGTTGGTTGTGCATCGTAGTGTCCTTGAGACGCCGTTAAAAACGGGAAGTCCGCAGGTACGTCGAATGGCGCGCATGTATTTCGAAGACCAGTTCCTCGTTCGGTCTAGGGTCAGGATTCATAACCAGAACATGACGACGGCAGCCAATGCGCATGCCGACAGGAAGACCTTGGGGCACCTGTCGTAGCGTGTTGCGACCCGCCGCCAGTCCTTGAGCCGGGCGAAGCTGTTCTCGATCTTGTGGCGCTTGCGGTATCGGGCTTCGTCATGGGGGATCTGCACCTTGCGGTTCTTTCGGGACGGGATGCATGGTGTGATCCCCTTGTCTGCAAGGGCTTTTCGATACCAATCCGCATCGTATCCACGGTCCGCCAGCATGTGTTCGGCGGCAGGAAGGCCGTCCAGTAGCACCCGGGCACCAATGTAATCGCTCCGCTGGCCAGCCGTCAGAAACATTCGCAGCGGGCGACCTGCCGCGTCTGTAACCGCGTGCAGTTTCGAGTTCATCCCACCCTTGGTGCGCCCGATCAGGCGACCACGCCCCCTTTTTTCAACCCCAGGCTTGAGGCCGTGCGGTGCGTCTTCAGATGCGTCGCATCGATCATCAGCGTGTCAGTCCCGCCGCCCTGATCGGCCAGCTCCAGAAGCATCCGGGCGAAAATGCCTTTCCCGCTCCACCGCTTCCATCGGCTATAAAGGGTTTTGTGCGGCCCATACTCTGCAGGCGCATCGCGCCACCGCAAGCCATTGCGGTTAATGAATATAATGCCGCTCAACACCCGCCTGTCGTCCACACGGGGCTGGCCGTGGGACTTGGGGAAAAAAGGTTCCAGCTTGGCCATCTGCGTGTCGCTCAACCAGTATAGATCACTCATGTCACCGCTCCGTTTCAGAGCCGTGAATCACGCTGCGAAGCGGAAATCAATGCATCCTGACCCTAGTGTGGTATCAGATGATGTTCGCAGAATACTGGCTAGAAATGTCGCGTCTGAGCGGATGACTAAAGTTCGGGTAGCTGAATTTCTCGGAATGCATCCTCGCACCTTGCAAAGGAAATTAATAAATGAAGGTGCCACATTCGAGCGCATTCGACAGGCTGTATATAAGGAAGCCGCGCTACGACTTCTGTTCAACTCTGATTTGAGCATCAAAGAAGTGGCTAGCGCGCTCGGGTTTTCAGAACATTCGGCGCTAACCCGGTCGTGTTTGCGTTGGTTCGGATTGCCGCCGACAGAGGTACGATCTGGACGCGCTAGCCCAGATGCGACTTCGGTCGGCGTGACAGCTTCGCCGTTCGATACCCATCTCCGATGATACTGGCCCGGAAGACTTCGGCGGGCGTTCGGTAGCCCAGGCACTTGCGTGGCGTCGCGTTCAGCCCGGCGCAGAGCTTGCGCAGGTCGTCCTGGGTGAAGGTCTCCGGGTTGGTTTCGCGGCAGGTCCAACGCCGGAGCCGCTTGTTCGTGTTCTCGATGCTGCCTTTCTGCCAGGGCGTCTGAGGATCGCAGAACCACGTTCGAACTCCTAGTTCAGCCTGGAGATGCGGCCAGTCCACGAACTCCGATCCGCGGTCGAAGGTGACCGAGCGACGGGCGCTGAGGGGGAGGGGACGCAACGCTTCGGCGATCTGCGCCATGATGGGCTTTGTCCGTTTCTCCGGGTTGCGAAGGACCACAACGAACCGGCTCAGGCGCTCGACCATCGCGGTCACATTGGCGAGGCCGAATTTCTGGCGGAAGTGAACCAGGTCGGCCTCCCATGTGTGGATGCCCGCTTTGATGCAAGGGATATTTTGACGGTTCGAGCATGTGATCGGGTACGGTCATGTGTCAGGCCTCGGTTTGCGGCGTTTCACATGCCGCGGGCCGGTATGGCGATGCGAAGGCTGGGTCCATATCAATGCCACGAGCGCGGAGCTCTCTGGGAAGGCCTGGTTTTCCTAACCTCGATCTAATCGATCATTTGTCCTTACTGTCTCAATGTCCTTCTCACATCATACCGAGCGTTGCAGGCTTACGCCGCCGCGATCGGATCTCGATAATCTTCATGCTTCGTCATCATAGCCCAAATGGTTCGGGCTGTTTTGTTAGCCAATGCGATTGCGACCAACATACGTGGTTTGCGTTCTAACATTTGTTCAAGCCACGACCCTTTAGGTGGACCATTTTTGATCGCCCATCTGATCCGGGTCATGGCACCGAT
>TARA_R110002110_G_scaffold216238_4_pt1 | contig 16118 bp, 19 predicted proteins | sample TARA_R110002110 | Tara Oceans TARA_R110002110 (sample SAMEA4397330) | marine metagenome | biome: Polar Biome; feature: [SRF] surface water layer (ENVO:00010504); material: water (ENVO:00002006), including particulate matter (ENVO:01000060) such as... | depth 5 m
CAGCAGCAGATGCGCGCCGCCCTGCAGATCAAGGCCGAGTGAGACCGTCTGGCTGGTTGCCCAAGGCGGTAGCGTGTCGCGTATGTCTTTGGAAAGAAAGTTCGGGAGGGCCGTCACAACTGCCAGAAGCAGAAGGACGGCATAGGCCATTATGACCCATGCTGGTCTGCGCATTTTCAGTATCCTTTGGTGCCTGAGTATTTGGTCTGACGTCGAAATGTCAGACCGCGGGCGGCCCCCGGACGTGCGGAAGGATATTGATTGCAGGGGAAGAAATAGATGCCACAGGTTCCCACGAAACACGCGCCAGCGTTTGTCGTGGCGTAGCAATTTCTGATCCGGGCGCGGTGGCCAGGGGTGTGTCGCCCTCGGCCACTGAAGCGCGAATGAGATGGCTTTGCGCCGTCAGGATGACCGGTGCGAATGCGGTCTCAGCTGCCGCAGCAGGGCCATCGTGGGTAACAGATCTTTCCGCCACAACATGATGCGCCCCAAAAAGCGCAATCGCCAGCACAAGGAAAAGCCGCGACACAATCGCGGCCATCCCACTTGCGGCGTGACCACGCCCTTTTGTCATCCCTGCGCTGCCCAGACATAGCCGACGTAACCCACCAGCATCACGACCCCAACGCCGCGTCCGATCACCGGACGGGTGAGCAGAAGCCCGGTCAGCACCAGCGACACGGCAATCATCACCGGAAGGTCGAAGGTCAGGAACCGCGACGCCACCGGGATCGGCGCGATCAGCGCGGTGACCCCGAGAATGCCCAGAACGTTAAAGATGTTCGATCCGATGATATTACCGATAGCGATTTCCGACTGGCGGCGAAAGGCCGCGATCAGCGATGTGGCCAGTTCCGGCAGGGACGTGCCAACGGCAACGATCGTCAGGCCGATGAACGCTTCGGAAATGCCATAGCCACGCGCAATCGACACAGCGCCGTCTACCAGAAACCGCGCGCCGACCATCAACGCCACTAGTCCGCCGATGACCCAGAGCACCGACACAAGGTTTGAGGCCGGAGGTTTCAGGCTTTCGTCCTCGGCTTCTGCCTCACCCGGCTTCAGGTAGGCCCAGATAAGATAGGCCACCAAGCCACCGAACAGAACCAACCCGGACAGGCGCGTCATCTGGCCAAAGGCGAAAATCGGGACCAGCAAAAGTGCCGCCGCCATCATTACGGCCGTGTCACGCCGCAGGGTCGCACCCATGACCTTGATCGGCCAGACCAGCGCCGAAAGGCCGACGATCAGCAGGATGTTGGCGATGTTGGACCCGATTATGTTGCCCAGTGCGATATCGGGAACGCCGCGCAAGGCTGCGTCGACCGAAACCAGAAGTTCAGGCGTAGATGTGCCGAACCCAACCACGGTCAGGCCGATCAGCAGTGGTGGGATCGCCATGCGCCGGGCGATGCCAACGCTGCCCCGCACCAGTGCCTCGCCTCCGAAGAACAATCCGATCAAGCCGATGAAAAGGTAGAGATAGTCCAAAGCGGTTCCCTCTTGGGCAAGTGATCTGCCCTTGACGGAAATTTATGGATGAGCCCGGGCGCTTGCAAGGGCCGCCCAAAGATAATTCTCGGACGGACAAGCCGCACAACTATGCTACGCAGGAACCCTTGAAGGAAAGCAGTGGCGACACGACCTCTAGTCTTGGATCCCAAGGCGGGAGAACGTTACCAATCCTGCCGAAAGAAAAGCGCGCCTGCGCAGAAACAAAGGAGATGGTGGATCACCGCCATGATTTCATCATCGATTCCCACGTCAAAAGGCGACGACTCCGGTCCTGACGGCTATGCATACTTTGCGGACCGACGGACAAGGGTCGACCGGTTTGTCAAACACCACTTTACCTGGCCAGGAACCTTGCATTTACACAGCGCCGCTTTTGGTTGGGATGTCCTGCGCGCGCCGATCAATGTAATGCTGTCTCCAGTCCTTGTCCTGACCCGGATCGCCGCCATTGTGTGTCGGCGGATCAGGTTGCCTGCAATCGCCAACTGGCTTGCGGCGCGGCGTATCCTGCTGCCCACAGCGGTCTCGCGTCGGGTAGAGGCTCTGATTGCGACTGACCTTCTGGATCTGTCTCTGCCGCAGGGAGCAGCGGCTCGTGATCCGGGTGCGCTGTCCCGCGCCTTTCTTGCGGCCCCCCAGTTTCGCGAACTGATCCGCAGGCGCGCAGACGCGGCAGAGGCGCAGGTTCTCGGTCAGAGGATTGCAGATGCGCTTGGTGACTATGCGGGGACAAGGTCGGCGGTGTCAGAGATGACCACGGGCCTTATCACGCTGGCCCTGGGCGCGCTATTGTTCCAGGCTCTGACCCCCGGCATGATCTCGATGGCACCCAGCGTTGCGGACGCCGTGGCACGGACCACGGCAATTGCGGAGTTTCCCTTGGGACAGGCCATCGGAGGCCTATGGTACGGCATATTCCCCACAGGCGCATCACCCCTGCTTGTCGCGGCAAGTGTGGCGATCCTTATCATGATCGGGTCGGTCGTTGCCGCGTTTGCAGGTGTGCTGGCCGATCCAGTCCAGAGCCGTCTTGGCATTCACCACCGTCGTCTAATGCGCCTGATCGACACGCTTGAGGTGGAGCTTTGTGGTCCCGGCGACAAACCCTTCGCCGTACGCGAACACTACTACGCTCGGCTGCTCGATCTTTGGGATGTCGTCGGCAGCGTATTTCGGCTCTTTCGGAATTAACGCGCTGCTGCATGGTCCCGCATCGTGGTATTTAACACATAACCTTTGAAATGGAGTCCGGAACTGTCCGGTAAAAGTTGGAAAAATGTTCGTAGAAATTGCAGTCGTCATTCTGCTCACGTTGATCAATGGCGTGCTGGCGATGTCTGAACTTGCCATCGTGTCTGCCCGGCCCGCCCGGTTGAAACTGATGGCCGACAAGGGCAGCAGGGGTGCCGCGATGGCCATCACGCTTGCCAAGGACCCCGGCCGCTTCTTGTCCAGCGTCCAGATCGGGATCACGCTGGTGGGGGTGCTGGCGGGCGCTTTCTCCGGTGCGACACTTGGTGCGCGTTTGTCCACTTCGTTGATTGAGGCGGGTTTGGCGGCGAAATTTGCGCAGCCGCTTGGTGTGGGCTCCGTGGTTGTGGCGATCACCTATCTGTCGCTGATCGTGGGCGAACTTGTTCCCAAACAGATCGCCTTGCGTGCGCCTGAAAAGGTCGCCGCCCGCATGGCCCCGATGATGGGGCTTATCGCGCGCGTCGCGGCACCGCTGATCTGGGTGCTTGATCGGTCCGGCAAACTGGTTCTACGTCTGCTTGGTCAGTCTAACCTACAGCTCCATAAGGTGAGCGATGAGGAAGTACGCCTCATCATCGCAGAGGCTGAAAACTCCGGTGCGATTCACCGCGCCGAAAGCGGGATGATCGCGGGCGTCATGCGTCTGGCCGACCGCACCGCGCGCGGCCTGATGACACCGCGCCACGAGGTCGAAACGCTCGACGCATCCAGCAGCAAGGCGCAGATCCTCAAACAGCTTCGTGGGATGAGCCGGTCCAGACTTCCGGTGCAGAACGGCGATGCAGACGACATAATCGGCGTGTTGATGACACGTGACATTCTAGGGCCTGCCCTGATGAGCGAGCCGTTTGATCTGCGCGCCCTGCTGCGTGAAGCGCCGGTTATCCAGGGTGGCCAAAGTGCGCTGGAGGTCATCGACCGTTTGCGTAGCGCACCGGCGCATATGGTGCTTGTCTATGACGAATATGGCCATTTCGAAGGTGTCGTTACGCCAATGGACGTTCTGGAGGCCATAGCTGGCGATTTCCCGGACAGCGAGACGGATGAGCCTAAAGTCGTCACCCGCGCCGACGGATCATATCTTGTCGCAGGCTGGATGCCCGTGGACGAATTCGCCGATCTGCTGTCACTGGAGCTTGACGATGATCGTGATTACGAGACGGCAGCCGGATTTGTCCTTGAGAAGGTTGGCAGGCTGCCCGAGGTCGCGGAACGACTTGATCTGCAGAACTGGTCAATCGAAGTCGTCGATCTCGATGGTCGTCGCATCGACAAGCTTCTTGTGACGCGCGCGGGCTGAGGACCAAGACGGCTATAAGCTGCTGCGCCAGACAGTCACCCCGAACATTGCGATTACCGGAACATAGATCGGCGGTTAATCGCCTTCTTAGATCGGGCTGGCCGGTCCATGTGAGAACAATAAAAATTCAAGATCGCATTCAAAAATTATATTCCACTGGCAGGTATTGTGCTCCAATTTGCGGCACTCCACTTCGATCATGCTGGGTCAAGGTTTGCTCCTGAAGCCACGGCGCGTTGGGTGAATGAGACTTTCGAGGACTCGTCAACCGTCCTTTTCGGAGTTTTGGCAACATGGATCTTCTTTTCGTCGATTTCTTAGGAAAACCAGTCTGGAGCTGGATTGGGTTTCTGGCGCTCGTTCTGGCTCTTCTGATCTTCGACCTTGGCGTGTTGCAACGCAAATCCCACGAAATCGGGGTGCGCGAAAGTCTGATGCTGTCAGCCTTCTACATCAGCATCGGTGTGCTGTTCTCGCTCTGGGTCTGGTATTTTCTGGGCCAGGCGTCCGCACTTCAGTATCTGACCGGCTTTGTGGTCGAGAAGAGCCTCGCACTGGACAACATCTTCGTCATCGCGATGATTTTTGGATATTTCGGAGTGCCGCGCGCCTATCAGCACCGGGTGCTGGTTTACGGCATCATCGGCGTCGTCATCTTGCGCGGCATCATGATCGGCCTTGGGGCTGCGGTGGTCGCGCGATTTGACTGGGTCCTTCTGATCTTTGCAGCGTTTCTGATATTTACCGGCATCAAGATGCTGATGTCAGGCGGCAGCGAATATGATGTTGCCGCCAATCCCGTGTTGCGGTTCATGCGGGCTAAGTTCCGCGTGACAGATGACCTTCACGGCGAACGCTTCTTTGTCCGCGTACCGCACAATAGAACCGGCAAATTGGCACTCTACGTGACGCCGCTTTTTCTGGCGCTTGTGATGGTCGAACTGGCCGATGTGATTTTTGCCGTCGACTCGATCCCTGCAATCTTTGCGATCACGCAGGATCCCTACATCATTTACACATCGAACATCTTTGCCATCCTCGGCCTTCGGGCACTGTATTTCGCTTTGTCCGCCATGATCCATCGCTTTACTTACCTTCCGACAGCACTGTCACTTGTTCTGATCTTCATCGGCGGCAAGGTGATTGCAGCCGAGGTCCTTGGCCTTGAAAAGATACCTGCTTCGATCTCATTGGGGATAACACTCGCCATTCTCGTTGGCGGCATCGTCGTGTCGTTGTGGCGCACCCGCGCAACGGATGATGGGTCTGCTTCTGCAGACATTGTTCAGGTCAAAGTCGAATGAACACTCTGTCCTCCGGACTGTCCCTTGGCAAAACCGCAGCGGAAAAGACACTGTCAGAAGTGCTGAGTGAACTTGATCAGAGCCCGGCCGACCGGATTTCCTTGGGTGATATGATCACTGCATTGGGGGAACGAAGTTTCGTGCCCCTGATGATCCTGTTTGCGCTGCCCAACGTATTCTTCTTTGTACCTGGATCGTCTGTTATCACTGGACTTCCCCTCATCGTCATCGTTTGTCAACTCGTCCTTGGACGCCCTGCGGTCTGGCTCCCTAAGGTGCTGAACGAGCGTTCGATAGGGCACGGCGCCTTCACTCGGGTTATCATACGGGCTGTTCCTTGGATCGAATGGGTGGAGCGCATGGCGCGGCCACGCTATTGGCCGTTTTCGCGCGTCGTGGCGGAAAGAATCGTCGGGCTGACAAGTCTCCTGATGGCCATTTTCATGTTCCTCCCCATTCCTTTTGCAAATTCTTTGCCCGCGGCTTCGGTGATTATTTTGGCACTCGGTCTGGGTGAACATGATGGCTTGTGGCTTTTGGGAGGCTTGGCTACCAGTTTGATATCAACCGCGATCGTCTTTGCCATTTTTGCGGCAGGCACATTCGCAATGCTGAGCTTTTTTTAGGGACCCAAGTGATGCCATCGCAGAATGAAGCCCCCGCAGCGCCGCAAGGTCACGGCGACAACAACCGCCGCCCCAAACGGACCGCCGCTTTAACAATCGGGGCAGTTGGCATCGTTTATGGCGACATTGGCACAAGTCCGCTCTATGCGTTTCGCGAGGCGCTGCGCCCCGCGGCCGCAGACGGTTTGACCCAAACTGAGATTCTTGGCGTCGTGTCCTTGCTGCTCTGGGCGCTGATCCTGATCGTGACCCTGAAATACGTTCTGTTTCTTCTGCGCGCGGATAACCATGGTGAAGGCGGGATCTTGTCACTCGTGGCATTCGTCCAAAAAAAACCCAGAAGAATTGGTGTGGCGTTCGTTCTGGGCGTGTCGGGAGCGGCCCTGTTTTTCGGGGACGCGATCATCACTCCGGCAATATCCGTTCTTTCCGCTGTCGAAGGCCTAAAGCTCGTCACCCCGTTATTCGAGCCTTACGTGATCCCAATTACTATCGGCATACTTGTATCGCTCTTCATGGTGCAAAGCCGTGGGACCGGCCCACTTGCCCGATGGTTCGGCCCGATCACTGCAATCTGGTTTCTGGTCATGGGGGCCGCTGGTGTTGCACAGATTGTCGGAAATCCAAGTATCCTTTGGGCTTTTGATCCCCGTTTTGCGATGTCCTTCATGGTAGAGCACGGAAGAGTAGCATTTGTCATTCTGGGGGCAATATTCTTGGCTGTTACAGGGGCCGAGGCGCTTTATGCCGACCTTGGACACTTTGGCCGCAAACCGATACAGATTGCCTGGTTCGCACTCGTCTTTCCAGCCCTCGTGCTCAATTATTTAGGGCAAGGCGCGTTAGTTCTGCAGACGCCTTCAGCAGTGTCTGACCCGTTTTTTCTGATGGTGCCCTCTTGGGCACTGCCAGGTTTGGTGATCTTAGCCACAGTTGCGACTGTGATCGCAAGCCAGGCCGTCATAACGGGCGCGTTTTCGATGACACGCCAGGCAATACAGCTTGGGCTTCTCCCCCGCCTCGTGATCCGTCACACGTCAACGACCGAGACTGGTCAGATTTTCCTGCCCGTCATCAACTCTTTATTGCTCATAGGGGTCGTGATCTTGGTCCTGTCTTTTCAGAACTCGACAGCTTTGGCTGCGGCATATGGGATCGCGGTCAGCGGCACCATGATCATCACGACGGCGCTCGCTTACCTCATGCTGCACCGTGTCTGGGGCCTGCCAAAGGTCGTCGCCATAGTGGTCCTTGCTCCAATCTTGTTGATTGAGGCCGCATTCCTTGCTGCCAATCTAGCGAAAGTGCCTGATGGGGGTTACGTCCCGCTTCTGCTGGGTGCAACGCTGGTGATCATGATGTGGACTTGGGCGCGCGGCACGCAGCAGCTGTTTGAGCGGTCACGCAAACTCTCCGTACCCTTGGTTGATTTCGTTCCAAGAATCGAAAAAAGCTCAGCACTCCGTGCTCCCGGAGCAGCCGTCTTTCTGACCAGCGATGTCTCAGCCACGCCACCGGCGCTCTTGCACAACCTCAAACACAACCACGTCCTGCATGAGCATATTATTGTTTTGACCGTCGAGACCCGTGACGTGCCGCGCGTGCCCGACAACGAACGCGCGGTCATCGAACGTCTCAGCGATCGCTTCGAACGGATCACACTGCGCTTCGGTTTCATGGAGACCCCGAACATCAATCGGGCCCTTGGTCAATGCCGTAAGCAAGGCTTACAGTTCGAAGGCATGAAAACCTCATTCTTTCTTGGCCGCCGCAAGCTGGTCGCCAAAGCCGAGATTGGGATGCCGATCTGGCAAGATCATCTCTACATCTTTATGTCGCACTTGGCAGCCGATCCCTCCGATTTCTATCACCTGCCGCGCGACCGGGTTGTCGAATTGGGGTCTCAGGTGCCGGTTTAGTGGTCTCGCCGCAACCGATACTCAAATGGCATGTCCATCGCAGCAATTTAACGCGACGAAACTTGGCATAGGCCATGAAGTATCCAGTGGAAGCAAAGTCAGCGTGTCGATTGTTGGGCCTGACCGCAGTGAACGATTAGTCCGCAATCCGCGCCGAACAGCCTTGTTGCATGACCGGTTCGGCGAAATATGCTGCGTTGGCAAGCGAGCGATGCTGCGTATGCGAGAAATTTCTGCGTGAGCATTAGCCGCGGCTGCGCAAGTCCGGTTTGTCCCGCATTCTGTGAGTTCAGGCAGAGTGCGGCGAATGGTCGTTCTCGCACATCGAGCGGCGATAGCTGTCCTTTTCGCAGGTGAGACAAACGTCAGGTTTTGACCGATTTTTAGACCAAAGCTAACGCCCACTTGGCCCTCATGGGACGACCTTAATGTGGGACTTAACCGGCCTTATGTATCAAACGCACCAAGCGGGGTGTGAGCGGTGATTAGGACTCCACATCATACATCCCTAGAACTATCGTTTGTATATGTCAGGTTTCTTAAGTCGCATCTTTCATCAAGCGTTTGCTCCAAGCATTCGGGTTGTCGATGCAGTTGGTATCTTAGTCCCACCAGCGGCGGGCGGTTTCTACTGGGTAACGGGTGCCGATGTGCCTGATGGCCTTGGCGAAGCGCTTGGCGTCTGGGTTATGGGTGGAGCCGCAATGGTTCTGGTTTTACGCCTTGTCACAGCACCATATTTTGTTTGGCGAGTGGATCAAAAAGAAATTAGAGAACTAAAAGGTAAGCTTAACGATCCGTCTCGCATCCGGGCCGAGAGGAAACTGGACCTGATGCTAGAAGAGCGGGAGCGCTTGATCATTTTTTTGACCAACGTAGAGTCCGATTACCAAGGGCTAAAGTCTGTCCACGATGTTCGTTTAAAGTACAGGGGGGAGATGGGGCCTTTGATGTCGCGCTTCCAATCTGAGGGCCTGATATTGGGGGACAAGTATACGCTATTAATAGCGCTAGAGGGGCTAGCGACTGCACATGCCGATTACGTTTCTGGAGTGATGGACGCTCATGTTAAGTACGTTTATGCGCATCTAGCCGCTGGGATTGCTCGCGATACTATACTAGACGAACTCAGTGATGACTTTGAAGTATCTGGCAACAGCATCATTGAATTTGGTCGGAGAATCGGCGCACTAAATCGCGCAATGTCTGAATTCCAGGCTGGAGAAGATGGGGAGTATCTTATAACTCGCTTTATGAATCTCGACCGAGAGGTCAGCCCTACTGATATCACAGCCTTACCTCAGCAACATTGATCGCAGATAAGCATTGCATCATATAGGCCGCACTAAACTTCCCGCGAGACAGCTTGTTGCGCACGTTTGGCTCTTTATCACCAATCAACTCCGCAAGCTGTGCGTAGGTAACGCCTTGCCGCTTTAATTCGGCCTTCAAAATGTTCGCCGCCTTGGCTTCCCAATCGCTTTGATCTGGCATGATGTACCTCCAAATATGATAAAGGCATCATATATGTGATATTCACCATTGTAAACCATACCTGTATATACTATATATGTGATATAGGTAATCACAGGTAAGACAATGGCACAGCACTTTCTACTTTCAGCGGCATCACGCACTCTTAGCCTTCGCAGCATCTACAAGGCTGGCGAAGATGCGGCCTATCAGGTGTTCTGCGAAATGCGCTGGCCCGAGACGGGCGGTGAAGCGGTATGCCCATGTTGTGGCTTTGATGAAGCGTACAAGATCACCACCCGCCGCAAGTTCAAGTGCAAGGCGTGTCACCACCAGTTCAGCGTCACGTCCGGCACTATCTTTGCATCGCGCAAGATGGATTTCGTAGATCTGCTGGCCGCGGTCTGCATCATCGTCAATGCCTCCAAGGGCGTAAGCATGGTTCAATTGAGCCGCGACCTTGACTGCCAGTACAAGACAGCCTTCGTTCTGGCCCACAAGCTGCGCGAAGCAATGGCGATGGAAGTACATACAGGCGAAGTTCTGGAAGGTCACGTAGAGATTGATGGCGCATACTTTGGCGGTCATATCCGCCCAGAGAACGCTAAGAAGGACCGCAAGGACCGCCGCTTGAAGATCAACCAGACAGGCAAGCGCCGTGTCGTTATCGCCATGCGTGAGCGCCACGGTCGCACCCTGCCATTCGTGCGCTTGTCCGAAGGTGAAGGCGTGGCGCTGGCAAACGAGAACGTGTCGCGCATGTCCACCATGTCAGCGGATGAAGCCAGCCATTGGGATGAGTTGCACATGGGGTACCACGTTGACCGCGTGAACCACTCCGAAATTTACAGCGACCACGGCAAGCACACGAACATGGTGGAAAGCTTCTTTAGCCGCTTGCGCCGTATGGTACAGGGCCAGCACCACCACGTTAGCCCGCAGTATCTTTACCAGTACGCAAACCACGCTGCATGGTTGGAAGACAACCGCCGCACCGACAACGGCACACTGGCCCAGATTGTTGTATCTAACGCGATGGAATCGCCTGTATCGCGCAGCTGGAAGGGCTACTGGCAGCGGGCGGCATGAGGTATTGATATACCACATGCATTGGGGTATAATGATACCATGTCATTTATACAGCGTGAGCTTGATCGGATATCTGCCGCCCTGCGAGAAAGCCCGCAGAGCGATGATTATGAACGCCTTTACAGCGCCCAGCAGGCCCTATCATGGGTAATGGACCCAGAGGGTTTTGCGTCACCCATGAAGCATATTAAGGGCATTCTGGTAGGCTCAGTAGATTGTTCGGCATATCCCCGTCCGGACGGGTCTTAAGATATTTGTTACCGCTTGCGCTGACTGCGACATCCACCCAAACGCTATCACCTCCTACTGAAACGTAGAATTTCCACTCTCCCCTCTCAATCTTTCCGATTGCGTCGTCCAATGTCAGCTTCCACTGGTTCTGAGCAAAACCACCTACATGGCTGATTCTTTCCCAAGCGCTGGCCCTATTGGTCTTATTGATACACTTAATCTGTGCTGTCTGTGTCATGTTTCGAATTTCCCTATTATGCAAAAAAGGGGGCCGAAGCCCCCTCAAAAACCTATATATGTGCAAACGTCTTGCCTGTATTTATCTCACTGATACGGCCAATATTTACATCAAAATCAGCGGCGATGCGGCTTTGCATATCGCCAATCTTCAAGCGGTTTTTAATGATTTCTGCATCGGCATCGGTCAGGCGCTTGCTTGGTCTTCTGTTGTCATTTAACATGACATTTCCTTTCGAAAATGCCGCCAGAACGCTTGACTGTGTGCTATTTTGGTGTGAAAACACCTACACGGAAATAGTCAATTTGCCCTCTGACGGCAGGTTGATATGAGCCACTTGACCCTGAACAGTCTTGTGGCTCTTTCCGTTTACAGCACTACCTGTAGAGTCTGCAAGCATTGAATCCGATTAATTCGCTTTTGCGGCCTCAAATCGGCCCGTACAGCACAATCTTGCAGTTTGGCTAGGGTAGAGCGGAATTATAACATGTTAGGCCCTATGAGGCCTCACAGCCTATATTTGGTGGTGTTCTGCTATTGTCCACAAACGCCCATCCGGCCCAAAGTCCTGCACAACATGCCCGTCTTTCTGCGCCCTTTGGAGCGCATCACGCACCCGCTTTAGCACATCGTTGTGGATATCATCACCCCAGCCCTTAGACACCATGATCTGCGCTGCAATCGTTTCATCATCCGCAGGGGAAACCCGTAGGGCGTTGATGATCGTCAGCTTCAACTCATTGCGCCCGAATAGCTGCTTGTACTTCCCTCGCGGCGCTATGCCCTTGGGGTCGTCCTCATAGCCGCACAGCACCAGCGCACAGTCAATCGCGTCCAGATCAGCCTTGAGGGTGTCAGCCGCCTTCTGAGCAACCTTGTGCTGGCCTGCTATCTCGCCGCGTTTCTTGATCAGTCCAGATAATGTGTGTTCCATAAATCTCCTCGGTATGGCTCCGTCAGAATTTGACCACGCCATACCCGAATTATGGATTCACAACGCCCGATTGTTCAGCTAGATTGTTGGTGCGTTTGATACATAAGGCCGGAGAAACCGCGTAATCTGTTGTGCTGTCACAAACGAGGATCGACCAGGGGACGGACCGTCCCGATGGAGCGCAGCCCTAGATCAAATGGCATCTGCAACACAAGATGGTGATGGCGATGATGCCCCACGCCGCTTGATCGTACAGGCCATGGGAAACCTGCAAATGGGTGTAGCAAAGGGTGACAATAGGAACCCTGATGATTTTGCTGGTGAAGACCCATCCCAAGCTTGGAACGCAATCACCGTTGGCGGCTATACTAATTTTGATCAGATAGCTGAGGCAGGTTACCAAGACTGGACTGTTGTTGGTGCCGCTGGCGATCCTGCCCCCATTGCACGTAACAGTGTGTCATGGTCAGAAAGCCGCTCACCCGTAAAGCCTGACGTTGTTTTTGAAGCCGGAAATCGTGCCCTTAGTCCTTACGATGAACCCGTTATGGACAAGCTTCCTTCATTGTCTGTTTTGACAACTGGAAAAGGTGCGGGGCAGGCCCTGACACCCTTTAATGCTACAAGTGCTGCCACTGCTGCCGCTGCGCGTATGGCCGCGCAATTGACAGCCGCTTTTCCAACTTATTGGCCGGAAACCATCCGCGCATTGATGGCTCATAGTGGAGAATGGACGCCGCGCATGCGCGCGCAGCTCGACAACGTCGATGGCTTGCGGGACCGCCGCCATCCCAGACGCCGGTTTGGATACGGTGTCCCAAAACTCTATCGCGCAATGCATTCAGCGGAAGACGATTTCGCCATGATTGCGCAGGATACAATACAACCCTTTGCACGTTCAGGCGCGAGCGGTGTCAGGTTTGGGGACGCGCATTACTATCCACTGCCCTGGCCGAAAGCCGTTCTCGAAAATCTCGATAATCGCAGGTTACGGCTCAAAGTTGCGCTATCCTATTTCATCGAACCAAATCCGAGTTTTGATGCAAGGATTGATCCCGCTCGATATCGATCACACGGCCTAAGGTTCGACCTTAAACGGCGCGGTGAAGGTTTGGGGGAATTCCAGTCTCACACAAATGCTGAGTTTGGGCGCGCGACTGCGCGTCGCGAGTCTGACAACGGTTGGATGTTCGGCCCTGACGCTGTGTCGGCCGGTTCACTGCACGTTGATGTTTGGGAAGGACCTGCGGTTGAACTGGCGTCACGCGATCAACTGTGCGTCTACCCCGTAACTGGTTGGTGGCGCACACGGCCAGGACTTAAAAAATTGGAGACCCCTGCACGGTATGCTCTGATCATGAGCATTCAAAGTGACGGGGTTGATTTATACACGCCAGTAAGTGTCGCAGCGACTGTCCCTGTCGCTAATCAGGCAGAAGTCATTGTTCGATAAGCGCTCAGGTATTCCCACTACCGCCGTCCAGATACCATTTTTCTGAAAAGTTCTTCTGCTTTGCAACCTTCTGATGGCCGATGAATTAATGACTTTCGAAAAAACAATATATTGAGTTCTAGATGGACTACGACGAAATTGTCGCTCTAACCGGCCTAAACACTACATATAGGTACAAAGAGCTCATAAAAATTGATGACAATGCATTGCGCGGTTACGCGACAAAGACACGGGCGCTTTTCGGCCCAATAGCTAGATCCTTTGATGACGACAAAAATGCCGAGTGGCTCATTCGTAGCTACCTAGCGCTGAAATACGTACTTGCATCGACTGTATTGGGCACATCTGCCAGTCACGCTGAGGATCAAAATCTGAAGGTTACCTTACCGTACCTCAACTACTACACGATGTTCAACTGCGCACGTGCCTTCATCTTCACTCTCCCTTGCACCCAATGGAAAGACGAAAAATCCATCGCGATGACGCACCAAAATATCATCAACACTGCAACTGATAAGCTTAAGAGACTTGACAAAGATGTAGCAGCCGCGACCAAGGCCAGATTGGTTGTTGGACAACAACAGCGAGAACTGTTCTCCTATCGTTTTCCTGCCACTGGATTAAGTGTCTTTGGAGATGAGCTGCTCGCGGTATGGGATGCCATTGATACAGCGCGTTTCTTTACAGAACTCGCCCAGTTTAATCTTGCATGCTTAGAGTCAGCGACGCGTAAACACACAAAGAACTCCTTCAAAGTTGGTGGCCAAGACAACCTTTGGGATCTCATGCGCTACGATACAAAAACCCAAGATTTAATTGACGATGATGATTACCAGAGGGTTGGTTACTTCGTGAGAAAATACAGGCATCCGTCAGAACTGGTCTCACTAGCAACACATGGTCTGGTTGAAGATTTTTTCGGCGCGTGGATACATGAAGTAGACAATCATCCAGGATATAATCCTGATGAAGATTGGAACCTATTGCTTGACATACCTTAACCACACCCCAATGATTCAATTCGCACGACGAAAACAAAGTAACTGGGGCACAGGGACGTATCGTTCAATCCTTACCGCTCACCTCGTTGCTTAGAAAAACGAGCTCTGGCAAGTCCCGCAGTGTCTGCAAATCGAACGCAGTCAGAAACGTCTCTGTCGTTACAAAGGTATGCGGTGCTCCGGGCCGTGGTGACCTCGGCCCACTGGCAATCAAGTCCTTGAAGCGTAGCCGCGCCAGCAGATCGCGGCTGACCTCCTTACCAAAGATGTCTTTCAACCCTGCCCGATCAATCGGCTGGTGATAGGCAATGGCGCAAAGCACGCCCATCTCCATCTCTGTGAAGGCTAGGGATGAATCCCCAAGATCGGCCGCGGCCTTGATCGCGTCGGCGAACTGAACCTTGGTCCGGAACATCCACCCACCAGCGACCTCCATCAATTCATAGGGTCGCCCCGCCAACTCCGCCTGAACATCCTCAATCAGCATCTCGACCGAGGCCCCCTGCCCGACCACGCGCGCAAGATCATTGCGACCGACCGGCGTGGCACTGGCAAACAGCACCGCCTCGATCCGCCCTATCCATTCGCGCCAGCGGAGCTCTTGCGGCAGATCCTCCAGCTCTCGATCAAAGACGCCTTCGCGTTCCGAGCCTTCCTTCGGCTTTGCGTGCTTTTGTTTGGCATCGGAGGTCATGGCGGTGCGGGTCATCGCACAATCCCATACAGCCGGAAGGTCGGCCGCCCTGTGAGTTCCTGCGCTACACCAAGTTCCACCAGCCGATCACAGAACCGGCGCGCAGCACGATCAGTCATCGGAATCGTAGTCCCTTGAATTGTCGGTGACAGCATCGCTGAAGGACCAATCGCATCCTCAGATAGGAACAGCGTGACGGCCGCGTCAGATCCTTTGGCTCGGAGCTTGGGAGCAGCGGCCTGCAGCAACGTCGCACGCGCTGCCAGATCTCGGGCCAAGCGGATCGTGCCTTCTATCGAGATCAAAAGGCGCGCCTGAACTTTCAAACTCACCCCCTGCCCGTCCGCGACCAGATCGCGCAACATTGTTTTTGTGAGGTGTTGTGCTGTGACAGGCAGAACCACCTTCCAGCCCAACGCCTGCGCAAGAATGATATCCGAGAGCAGACACGCGACCCGTTCCGCCCGATCATCCAGTTCTAGAACCGTGCGCATCACGGCAACACAGCCCGCCAATGGCCCGTGGGTTTTGGCACGATCGACACCAACCGTCATCAACCTCAAAACATCATCGGTAAACGCCGCGCCAACCAAACCTTGGACTGGTTCGAGACAATCACGCCCTGTCAGTTTGAGACGCGCCACATCCCGCCAAAACGCCAAAATATCACCATCGGGGCCGCGTGCCTCGCCGGGTGGTGTCAAATGGTAGGCGTCACGGATATCAGCCTCTCGCGCAAGCCGTCCTTCAAGCCTAGACGTCGCCGTTGCCGCTTGCAGTGCAAGCCGGTTGGCGAGCAGTTTTGGAGGCACACCGTGGGCCGGATCGCTTACCGATTGATCAAGCACAGTGAGCGCCGCCCCAGACCGAAAAGCCACAGTTTCAAGGGTTTCTGCACGCTGAGAGGTGACCCAGGCAGGCAGCTTGGGTAGAGTGTTCAAGTCGTCAGAGACAGTGGCTGGCTGATAAGTCATGCCGCAACACTAAACTCTCACGGCGCTTATATCCAGTAAATACCGGCCCAACCGCCCCAGCTTACAGTTCTTCTCTATGTCCAATAAGTTTGCCTTATCGGACGTAAAAA
>TARA_R110002110_G_scaffold12692_28_pt1 | contig 16112 bp, 13 predicted proteins | sample TARA_R110002110 | Tara Oceans TARA_R110002110 (sample SAMEA4397330) | marine metagenome | biome: Polar Biome; feature: [SRF] surface water layer (ENVO:00010504); material: water (ENVO:00002006), including particulate matter (ENVO:01000060) such as... | depth 5 m
CCGATGACGAAGGTGACGGGCGGCGGCCTGCCCGCGCATATCTGGCATGACTTCATGATCCGTACACAGAAAAATGTACCAATCGCGCAACTGCCCGATACCGGTCCGCTGGAAACCGCCTCCATCGACCCCGCGCCGCCCGCTGCCCGCGAAGTGAGCCAAACCCGCGAATATGAGTGGGAGCAGCCGGGCTTCTTCGAGCGTCTTTTCGGCGTCGGCGGCGGGGCGCGCCGCGAAATGAGCCCCGGCCATCCCGGCAACCGGCGCTGACCTGCGGGCCTGGTCTCAGCGCCGTGCCGCCGTGCCGCGGCGGATATTCGTTACCGCAAAGGCGAGTACGCCCATCGCCGCGATGGTGCCCACCATCGGCATCGCACTTGTGCCCGCCCCCTGTCCGACATAAAGGCCGGCAATCGCACCCGCGGCTGCTTGCAGGAAGCCGAGAAGCGCGGACGCCGTGCCCGCAATGTCGGGGAAGGGTGTGAGCGCCCCGGCCATCGCTTGCGGCATGGTGACACCGACGGCAAAGCCGTAGATCACGATGGGCAGTATGATGGCTGCGGCGGAAGATGTGCTGACGAGACCACCCAGCATGAGCAATCCGCCGAGACAGGCGCACAACCCGCCGAACCGCAGCGTCCCGTCGATGCCGAACCGCCGCACAAGTTTGCCGCCGGTGAGTGACCCGGCGACATACCCGCCCGCCATCGCACCGAAGCTGAGGCCGTAAATGACGGGCGTGAAGCCGTATAAACCCTGAAGCACGAAGGACGAGCCGGATACAAAGGCAAAGAGGCCGGAGAATGCCGCGCTCGCGACCACGAGGTATTTAAGGAAGCGGCCATCCGCCAGAAGACGCCGGTAGTGCCTGAAAATAGCGGCAGGCGCGGCGCTTTGCCGGCGCGTTTGCCGGAGCGTTTCGTCGAGGCTTGTCGCCACGATCAGCGCCAGCACGGCGCCGAACGCACCCATGAAAATAAAATTTGCTTTCCAGCCATAGATATCCTGCACCACGCCGCCGAGCATGGGCGCAAGAGCGGGAACGACGCCCATGATCGCCGCCATGCGCGCCAGCATCTGACCCGCCGCTGCGCCTTCATAGAGGTCGCGCACGATGGCGCGCGCGAGCACCACCGAGGCGCCGCCACCGAGCGCCTGCAAGATGCGGGCGAGAATGAGCTGGTCGATTGTCGCGACGAAAAGCGACGAAAGAGACCCCGCCACGTAGAGAAGGAAGCCGCCCAGCAGCACCGGCCGTCTTCCGTAGCGGTCGGAAAGCGGGCCATAGAAAAGCTGCGAGCCCGCAAAGGCGATAAGATGCGCGCTGAGCGTGATCTGCACGACGCCTGAACTCACATCGAATGTGTCGGCAATCGCAGGCAGCGATGGCAGATACATGTCCGTCGACAGCGGCCCGACCGCCGTCAGCGCGCCGAGAAATATGGTGAAGACGGCGGTGCCGGGGGAAAGCTTCATTGACCCCGCTGGGCCCCGCGCACACCGTCCGCGAAAATGCCCACCGGATCGGCCCCGAAGCGATGCAGGCCCGGCCCGTTCGTTTCAAGCCAGTGCTTCGCCAGTTCGTAATTGGGAATGGCCTCCGCGACAAGCGCCCAGAAGCGGCTCCCGTGATTCATGTGGCGAAGATGCGCCACCTCATGCGCGGCGACATAATCAAGCACGTAAGCAGGCGCGAGAATGAGCCGCCAGGAAAATGAAAGCGCCCGCGCCGGCGAACACGATCCCCAGCGTGTCGTGGTGTCGCGCACCGTGATCCGCGACGGGCGCACACCGAAGAGGTCGGCGAAATGGAGCGCCCGTTCGTTGAGTTCCTCGCGTGCTTTTCCCTTCAGCCAGTCCGTCACCCGGCGCTGCACGAAATCGGGATGTCCGGTCACGCGGATTTCGGGAAGCCCGCCTGTGTCGACGCTCCGTACACGCCATACAGGGCCACGCAAAAGCGCGTCTTCCCGCCTCGCGCCAACATAGCGGATAATGTTTTCCTTGCCCCGGTAGGGAATATGCGCGCCGGTCCTGAAAGGAACGGGTGAAGGAACCCGTTGCAGCCGTTCCGCGATCCACTCGCGCTGTTCGCGCGCAAAGAGCAGCGCCTTGCCGAAGTTCCGGCGCGACGGCGTGGTCACCTGAACGGACCCCGCGGCAAGGTCCACCCGGACGATCACGCGCTTGGCGCGCGGGTTGTGGCGAATGGTGACGGGCACGGTTCGGCCGTCGATCTGGAGATAGTCGAAATGCAGTGGCGCAGGCTTCACTGGCTTGTTCATAATGCGGTCGAGCCCAATGTCCCCGGAAATATCCGGCGGAACGATGACGACGGCCGGTCCAATTCTGTCCGAAGGCAAAACAGACAGGGTCGAATCACGTCGAGGATGCCATGATTTCGTCTGGCTTTCGCTGCCGATGATCTGTTCGGCGCGAGAGAATTTCAAGGCGGCCGGTCCGGCAATGTCCGGCCGGCCAAGGCGGCGGCGGGGCTAGCCGCTCTCTCTTGAAGGGGGGGCTGCCTTATCGCCCGGAATGGCTGGCTATGAACGCGCGGACCCGTGGCGCGATCTCGCTTTTCCAGCGCGACCCGTTGAAGACGCCGTAATGGCCGACGCCGCGCTGCTCCCAATGGGCCTTCATGGAATCGGGAAGGTTCTTGCACAGCTTATGCGCCGCGCGTGTCTGGCCGACGCCCGAAATGTCGTCCTTCTCGCCCTCGACCGTCATCAGCGCTGTTTTTGTGATGGCGCCCGGCCGCACCGGCTTGCCGCGATGGGTTAATTCGCCCTTGGGCAGGGCGTGGGTCACAAACACAAGGTCCACCGTCTGGAGGTAGAACTCCGCTGTCATGTCCATGACGGAGAGATACTCGTCGTAGAATTCGCGATGTTTTTCAGCGCTATCGCCATCGCCGTCCACCAGATGGTCGAAATAGGTCCAGTGCGCGTCCATGTGCTTGTCGAGGTTCATGGCCATGAAGCCCGAAAGCTGCACGAAGCCCGGATAGACGCTGCGCAAAACACCCGCATGCGGCCAGGGAACGCTCGTGATGACATTGCGTTCATACCATTCCGTGCCGCGTTCCGTCGCAAGCCGGTTGACCTCGGTGGGATTTTCGCGCGTGTCGATCGGTCCGCCCATCAGCGTCATGGTAAGCGGCACATGAGGATCGTCATTGTCGTGCATTACCGCAACGGCTGCGAAAACGGGCACCGAGGGCTGGCACACCGCGAGCAGATGGACGTCCGGACCAAGCTCGTGGCACATGTCGATGATGTAGTCGATATAGTCGTCGAGGTCGAAAGAGCCTGCCGTCAGCGGCACATTGCGCGCGTCGTTCCAGTCGGTGATATAGACCTCGTTATGGGGCAGCATCGCTTCGACCGTGCCGCGCAGCAGCGTCGCATAATGGCCCGAAAGCGGCGCGACGATCAGAAGTTTCGGCTGTGACGCCGTGCCCTTCAGGGCGGAGGGGTCGCGCTTGAAATGGATGAGCCTGCCGAACGGCCGTTTCCAGACAATCTTCTCGGTGACGGGAACCGGCTTGCCGCCGATCAGGGTTTCGTGAAGGTCGAAACGGGGCTTGCCGTAGCGCCGCGTGGTCGACTCGAAAACGTCGAAGGCGGCAGCAAGTGTCTTGCCCCCAACGGTCTCGGCGAAGGGGTTGAGCGGGTGCCGGAGTCCCCACAGGCTCATCTGCGCCATCGCCCGGAAGGGGGCAATGGCGGCATGGTTCAATTCATAGATTTGATAGAGCACACGTTACCTCGGATTGGTCGCCGCTGCCCCCAATAGTCTTATGCTGCGACGCAGCAATTAATGTAGGCGTGGACCGGGCGACCTCCAAGGCCTTTTTTCCGTCGATATTACGGAAAATATAACCTCCGCGACCCCGCTGTCCCTAACCACCCCCGCCGCATAGCCTTGCCCATTCGGCGCGTGGCCGCCGTGCCGCTATCCGGTTTACCGCGCTGATCATGGCCCGGAAAGAGGCTGTGATGATGTTCGCATCGATCCCTACGCCGAACAGATCGCCGGGATGTTTGGGGTCGGCCACTTCCATGAAGGCAACCGCCTTCGCATCGGTTCCCGAGCCGATTGAATGCTCCTCATAATGATGAAGCTGGACGCCGAGCTTCAATGCGTCCCTGGCGGCATCGATGGGGCCGTTGCCGAAGCCGGTCAGTTCCTCATCCTTGGCGAAGCGGCGTATACGGATTTTCACGCCCTGGCGTCCCTCCTCGTCGAAGAGCGTGTGTGAAATATATTCGACCGGCTCGCAAATATTGAGATATTCCTCTCCGAAGATGCGCCATATATCGGCGGCGCGAACTTCCTTGCCCGTGTCATCCGTCACGCGCTGCACGGCGGAGCTGAACTCGACCTGCAGACGGCGCGGCAGGCGCAGATCATATTCCGTCTCCAGCAGGTAAGAGACACCGCCCTTGCCCGACTGGCTGTTCACGCGAATGATCGATTCATATGTGCGCCCGAGATCCTTCGGATCGAGCGGCAGATAGGGCACCTGCCATATGTCGCCTTCATGATGGGCGGCGAGCCCTTTCTTGATCGCGTCCTGATGCGAACCGGAAAACGCCGTGAAGACGAGATCGCCGGCATAAGGGTGGCGGGGATGAACGGGCAACTGCGTGCAATATTCCGCTGTGCGCGCGATCTCGTTGATCTGTGAAAGGTCGAGACCGGGATGAATGCCCTGGCTGTAGAGATTGAGTGCCAGCGTCACGAGATCGACGTTGCCGGTGCGCTCGCCATTGCCGAAGAGGCAGCCTTCCACGCGGTCGGCGCCCGCCATCACGCCAAGTTCCGCCGCCGCGACGGCGGTGCCGCGATCGTTATGCGGGTGCAGTGAGAGCACGATGCCGTCGCGCCGTTCGAGATTGCGGTGCATCCATTCGATCTGATCGGCATAGATGTTGGGGCTCGCCATCTCGACCGTCGCCGGCAGGTTGATCACGACCTTGTTGCCGGGCCCCGCGTTCCAGATCTTCGTCACGGCATCGACAACGTCCTTCGCGAACTCAAGTTCCGTGCCCGAAAAAACCTCCGGGCTGTACTGGAATGTCCAGTTGGTTTCAGGCTGCGCGGCGGCAAGCTCCCTGATCTGGTGTGCACTCTCCGTCGCGATCGCCTTCACGCCCCGCTTGCCCTGCTGGAACACGACCTCACGAAAATTGGGCGCGACCGCGTTGTAGACATGCACGATCGCGTTTTTCGCGCCACGCAAGGAGTCCATCGTGCGCGCGATCAGTTCGGGCCGCGCCTGCGTCAGAACTTCTATTTGCACATCGGCCGGTACGCGGTTCTCCTCGACGAGTTTCCGGATGAACCCGAAATCCGTGTCGGACGCGGACGGGAACCCCGCCTCTATTTCCTTGAAGCCGATCTTCACCAGCATTTCGAACATGCGCAGCTTGCGTTCCGCGTCCATCGGTTCGAAGAGAGCCTGGTTTCCGTCGCGCAGATCGGTGCTCATCCAGATCGGTGGTTTGGTGATCGTCTTGTCCGGCCATTGCCGGTCGTGCAGCATCACCTGGGGAAAGGCGCGGTATTTGAGGGACGGGGTTTTCAACATGGCGTGTCTCGCATCTTCGGGCGGAACGGCGCGCGGCATGGTTTCGCGTGGCGTTCATGCGGCGCGGGGAAAATCGGAAAATGTCGGAAGATAAATGTTTTCTGCGCTCAGGCGCAGAGGAGCGCGCCCCGAAGGAGGACGAGAGCGGGGCCTGACGTCTGGCCGGGGACGATATGGCGGATGCGTTCCATAGCGCGAACGTAAGCCGTGGACGGATGACCGTCAAGACAGCCTCGCGCAAAAGCATGGCCGATAGGGCAGGGCTCCTCACCTATCGCGCGGCGCTTCGTCTCCCTCGATATAGGATTTGATCTCGTCCGCCATCTTGTCGGGCCCGGTGCCGGGTGAAAAGAGTTTGAGATATTCGCCATCGGGGCCCATCAGGAAAACGATCGACGAATGATCCATTGAGTAGTCGGCGGATGAACTGCTGTCTTCCGCCTTCCGGTAGAAGACGTGATATGCCGTTGCGACATCGGCGATCTGCTCCGGCGTGCCGGTGAGGCCGACGAGGCGCGGATGAAAGAGCTTCACATAGCGCGCCAAGACGTCGGGCGTGTCGCGCTCCGGGTCGATGGTGATGAAGACCGGTTGCACGCTCTCGCCTTTATCGCCCAGCGCCTCGATCGCGGCCGACATGATACTGAGTTCCGTCGGGCAGACATCGGGACAGAACGTGAAGCCGAAATAGACCAGCATGAAGCGGCCCCGGAAATCTTCATCGCTCACCGTCTCGCCGTCCTGGTTGACGAGTGTGAAGGGCCCGCCGATACGGGCCTGTCCGGAGGAGGCGACAGGCGCGCTTGCCGGACCTGCGGTGCCGACCAGCAGCTCCGAAAGCCACAGCCCGGCGGCGATGGCGACGGCAATACCGGCCGCGAGGATAATCATGCGGTTGCGCGTCATCGGCTATTCTCCATGTTTTTCCGGCTATCTCCGGCCTCCGCCCAAAGTCATCGGTGCGGACGCTCGCAAATCTATGGTCTATAGTCGAACCTTGGGGGCTCGGTCAGACACTGGCTCCATCTATCTGTCTACGGTTACCTGTTTACCGTCAAATGAGCGTTTGGAAAAATGTTTCGACTTCACGGCCCCGTTCGAGCCGTCAAAACGTCACGCGGATGGGCCCATATCCCGTTTATGGGCGGGCTTGCCTTGCTTGCTATGCTCTCCTGCGTTGAACCGGCCTCCGCCATTCAGCCCGGCGGCCCGGCGAATTACATTATCGACAACGACACCGTGCAGGCCGCGCGCACGGGCGACAACGAAACCTTGCGCGAAAATCTGATCAAGGGCATCTCGCCCAATGAAAGCGGCAAGGATAACATACCGATGCTCATCCTCGCCGCCGGGAGCGGCCATCTTTCGACGGTGAAGCTGTTGCTCGAATATGGCGCCGATCCCGATCGCCGGGCGCCCGACCGCGCGACCGCGCTCACAATCGTCTCGCTCGCCAATCGCGCCGATATCGCGGAGGCTCTGCTCGAAGCCGGCGCCGATCCCGACAAGCCGGGCGCCAATCGCGAGGTGCCGCTTCTGATCGCCACGCGCGCGCGAAGTTCGGCCATAGTCGAGATGCTTCTCCGGTATGGTGTCGACACCGGCGAAACAGATGTGACCGGCCGCTCCGCGCTCGATCTTGCGGAGGAAAATCACTACCGCGACATTGCCGTTCTGCTTCGCACAGTGGCGGCGCAATAGCCTCCCCGCATTGGGGCCCCAAATTGGGTCCCTTGTCGCGTGGCAGGTGCGACCTATCTTTATAAGATTGGAAATGGGAACAAAAAAGGGCGCAATGACATTGCGACGCGGATCTTCGAAAGCACAAACTGCCGATGCCGGCGATACGGCAACGGAGGAAGATAGGCGCGCGCCCGGCCGTCCCTGGCATCACATGGCGGACGGTACGTTTCGCAATCCGCCGGGCTGTCCCAGTCGCGGTCAGGGCCGGATGCGTCACAGCGGGCCGTTCATCCTCGAAATGCTCAAGATGGGCACGCGCAAAGTCGATGTGCCCGAAGGGCACGTGGTGCCACGCGCAGCGGCGCTGCGCGCTCTGCAACGCCATATCGCAACCGGAGACGATTTTCTGACATGGCTTGGCCATGCCTCGTTCCTGATCCGCATTGGCGGATTGACGGTGCTGACGGATCCCTATCTCACGACCTTTGCCGGCCCCGCCGGTCTCGGTCCGCGCCGCTACGTGAAATCTGGCGTGGCGATTCCCTCGCTGCCGCCCATCGATCTCCTGATTGTCAGTCATAACCACTACGACCATCTCGACGAACGCGCTCTGGCGAAACTGCCGGGCAAGACCCGCATGACGGTGGTGGTGCCGTTGCGTCTGGCGCAGTTCTTTCGCGAGCGTGGCTTTACCAATGTCATCGAACTCGATTGGCACGAGCGCTACGAGATGCGCGGCGTCGCCATCACGGCATTGCCGGTGGTGCATTGGTCGCGGCGCTCGGGCCTGGACACCAACCGCACCCTCTGGGCGGGGTTCGCGCTCAAGAGTGCGAACCATCATCTCTTCTTCGGCGGCGATTCGGGCTACGGGCCGATTTTCCGCGATATCGGCGATAGCTATGGACCTTTCGATACGGCACTGCTGGGCATCGGCGCCTACGAGCCGCGCGTCATGATGAAGGCCTCCCATGCAACGCCGGAGGAAGCCGTTGAGATGGGCCGTGACCTGAAGGCGCGCCGCATTGTCGGGATGCATTGGGGCACCGTGCTTCTGACCGTCGAGCCGCCCTTCGAGCCGCCGGAACGCTTCGTCAAGGCGGCGGATGCGGCAGGCTATGACCCGGAAGACACATGGATCATGCGGATCGGCGAAACGCGGCCGCTGGCCGGCAACTGGCCTTCCAACCGCTGACACGCCGGGGTTCCGCTTGAAACTCTTTGGCTATTGCGCTCCTGTGATATGACCCTGGCGGCGGCCGCGCTAGACTGAGCCGGTTCGATGCGATGCGGGGCGGGGAGTGCGGCATATCGATGAGCATGATTGAGGACAGGGGTGCCATGCGTTGGCTGCGGGGGAATTTCCTCGCAGGCCGCATGATGCCCACCGGCCCGAGCGAACAGGTGCGCCTGCAAACGCTGGTGATCCTGCGCTGGCTTGCTATTGCCGGTCAGCTTGTTGCCGTTCTCGTCGTCTATTTCGGCCTGGGCTTTCCGCTGCCGCTCGGGCTCAGCCTGGCGGTGATCGCGGCCTCGGCGTGGCTCAACGTCTTTCTCACTCTGCGCTATCGTTCGGCCATGCGCCTGCCGGACTGGCAGGCGACCGTCTATCTGGCGATCGATCTGATGCAGTTGGCCATACTGCTCTTTCTCACCGGCGGCCTGGAAAATCCGTTCGCGCTCTTGTTCATGGCGCCGGTGACAATTTCCGCAACGACACTTTCGCTCCGAAGCACGGGCTTTCTTCTCGCCCAGGCGCTGGTCTATGTGACGTTGCTTGCCTGGTTCCACATGCCGTTACCCTGGCGGCCCGGCTCGGCGCCGGAATTGCCGGCGCTCTACGTCACCGGTATCTGGCTGTCGCTGTCGCTCGGTCTTGTGTTCATGGCCGCCTATGCCTGGCGTGTCTCGCAGGAATCGCGGCGCATGTCGGCGGCGCTCGCCGCCACGCAGTTCGTGCTGGCGCGCGCGCAACGTCTCTCCGCGCTGGATGGACTGGCCGCCGCCGCCGCACATGAACTCGGCACGCCCCTCGGCACCATTTCGCTGGTCTCGAAGGAATTGATGCGGGGCGGCGCCGGCGATGCGGAGATGAAGGAAGACCTGGAACTTCTCCACAGTCAGGCCGAGCGCTGCAAGGCCATTCTTTCCCGTCTTGCGCGGCGGCCGGACGGCACCGACGTGATCTATTCGCGCCTGCCGCTCCATGCCCTTCTCGACGAGGTGGTGAGCCCGCATTGCGACATCGATATCGGTTTTCATATCGACGTGGTGGCGGACGAGGAAGGGGTGGACGAACCTGAAATCTGGCGCCGTCCCGAGATGCTCTACGGCCTTGGCAATTTTATCGAGAACGCAGCGGATTTTGCCCTGGCCGAGGTCGGTGTCACCGCGCATTACAGCAAGTCGCGCGTTGCCATCGTCATCACCGATGACGGGCCGGGCTTCACGCCCGATGTTCTTGAAAAGCTCGGCGAGCCCTATGTGACGACGCGCCCGCGCAAGGGCCGCGCATCGGCCGACCCCGACAATAGCCACGAGGGCATGGGGCTCGGTTTCTTCATCGGCAAAACCCTTCTGGAGCGAACCGGCGCGACGGTCGCAATCGCCAATCGGGCGGATGGCGAGACGGGTGCCTGCCTCACCGTGCGCTGGCCGCGCCGGGCGGTCGAGGCGGATCCTGCATTTCCGCCGGCGGAAGGCCCGGCGTGGCAATCCGCGGGTTCGGCCGTATAAGGAAAACCCTCAGGGTTGGCGCATCGTCGCCATTCAGCCTAGTATCGCGAAAAATTCGGCAGGATTGGACCTCGTGATGAAGATCGCTGACGCCCCGGAGGGCGAAACACCCATTATTCCTCAAGAGCGCACGCTGCTTCTTGTCGATGACGACGTGCCGTTCCTGACGCGGCTTGCCCGCGCCATGGAAAACCGTGGTTTCGATGTGGCGACAGCGAGCACCGTCAAGGACGGCAAGGAGCTTGCCCGCACGAAGAAGCCGAGCTTCGCGGTTGTGGATATGCGGCTTGAGGACGGTAACGGCCTCGACGTGGTGGCCGCGATCGAGGAAGCCCGCCCCGACGCCCGCATCGTCGTGCTGACAGGCTACGGCAATATCGCGACGGCGGTGACGGCGGTTAAGCTCGGCGCGGTCGATTATCTTGCCAAGCCCTCCGATGCCGACGCCATCGAGGCGGCCCTTCTGGCGACGGGTGGCGACAAGGCGAACCCGCCCGAAAACCCGATGTCGGCCGATCGTGTGCGCTGGGAACACATCCAGCGCGTCTACGAACTGTGCGACCGCAATGTTTCGGAAACGGCGCGCCGCCTCAACATGCATCGCCGTACCCTTCAGCGCATCCTTGCCAAGCGCGCACCGAAATAGATTTCAGTCCGGATCGGGGACGCGGTGACTGTGGCCTGCGGCTCCCCGAAGCGATCCGCGGTGATGACGGGCAAGACCGCAAGATCGTCTTTCGCCGAGACGCGGCGCTAAGCCTCGATACCCGCCTGCCGCAATGCCTCGTCGAGAAAGCTCACGCGGCGCATCGCTTCGCGCGGATGGCCGGCATTGCTGCCGATGGCAAGTGTGCAGGCCGCATTGACGGCAATGCTCATACGGAAACGCTGCATGTCGATTGTCCGGCCCGAGATGGCCGTATAGGAGCGCAAGATCGCATCGCGCATCGGACCCGGATTATCGAAATGCCGGAAGTCCTCCTCTGGAAGACCGACACCTGTTTCCGCGAAGTCGATGAAGCCGATCGCAAGACCGCGCGCGGCAAGCATGTTCGAGAAATTCAGATCGCCGTGAAGAAGCACGCGCTCTCCTTGCTGCGCCGCCCACATCTCCTTCAGCCTTTCGAGACGTATGCGCTGCTCCGGCGCGCTGATCCGTGCCAGCGCTTCGTCGATGCTCCTGATGCTCGGACTGCCAAGTTTCGCGGCATCTCCCGCAAGGCCTGCCCCTCTTTCATGAAAATGAGCGATGGCGGCCCCGATCTCCTCGCCGAGGCGTTCGCGTTCTTGCGTTTTCAGGGCATAAGGCCCGCCCTCGCCGGCTGGTCGGCCGTCCAGCTTTTCGAGGCGCAGCCAGCCCGCCAGCGGCGGCCCCGGAAAGCCATAGGCATTTTCGAAGCGCCCCGCATCGATGAGATGCGGCAGGCGGGGCGACGTGCCCCGCCCGGTCAGTAACCGGAGCGCGGTTGCTTCGCGAAAATGCTTGCTCACGCCGGTGCCGAGGCCGCCATTCTGGCGAACGAGTTTGAGCACCGTGCCCTCGCCAAGATCGTGGACGCTGCCCCAGACACCCTCGCCGAGAAGCGGCCAGGGGCCTTCGGGCAAACCCGGTATGGCATGGCTCAAAATGTCGCGGAGATCATCCATCGGTGCATCATAGGCTCGCCCGTCCGCGATGAGAAAGGCGCAAGAAAAAAGGGTGGCTCCTGAAAGCCACCCTGAGTATTCCCTCCGGAGAGGACCCTTTGGGAAACCTATTGTGCCGCCGCGCTATGCGGTGGGTTCTTTTTATTCGCGAAGTTGACCGTCTTCAGGAACTCGATGCCCTTTTCGGCAATGTCGTCGCCGACCATGCGGTCGTCTTCGTTCTTCAGCTCTTCCATGTCGACATAGGTCGCGTAGAAAGCGCGGGTGCGATCCGTGATGATGCCGGCCTTGAGGAGCGTTTTCACGAGCACGCGGAAGATATTCGCCGCATCCTTCATGCCTTCGCGCCGGTCTTCGTCGGTCACGGCTTCAAGCATTTCAGCCTGCACCTGCTGCCAGTCGAGGCCGAAATCGGCATAGATGAGTTTCTTTTGTTCCGGGTTCACAAGGTTGAAGAGCAATGTCTGGAAAACATCTGCCGCCCAGTCCTCGATGAGGTCGCGTTCCTCCCCGGAGAGCTTCGGAATGGTGCGATCCGCCCAGATCTTGCCGAACTTGTGGTGGAACGCTTCATCCGTCATCGCGAGCTGGCAGAGCTTCACGAGCAGCGGATCGCGCGCCGTGTTGAAGAAGGTCGCGAAGGTGCCCATCGCCAGCCCTTCGACGAGAAGCTGCATGCCGACGATCTTTTTGTAGACCTCCCCGGCATTGACCATTTCGCTGAGTAGGGACGCCAGCGTCTCGCCGCAGGCAAGCGGCTTTCCCCAGCGCGACTGTACATATTTCGCAAAGGCCGTGACATGCCGCGCTTCCTCGCGGGCCTGGTTGGCGGCATATTCCTGTGCACCGGGATCGAGCAGGATGTGGCACAGTGAGGCGGAGAGATTGAGCGCGCCCTGCTCGCCATGCAGGATCGCCGACATCATCCACCGCGCCGTCTCGTTGACGAAGCGCACCTTCTCCTTCTCCGACAGCTTTTCGAACGAGGGAAGCTTGAGTTCCGGCACCAGCTCCGGATCGATCATCATCTCGTTTTCCTGATCGAAGGGCTCGGAGAAGTCGATATAGCGCTTGTCGACCGGATCCCAGAAATGATCGTGGGTCGCCGAGATGATCTTGTCGAAGGCCGATGAGCGGCGATTATAGCGCTCGGTATTCATCATCGCCTGGAAGTCGTCCGGCGAGACGGCATCATAGGCGTTGTCTTTGGTAATCTGCCTGACGTCGGTCATCCTTCAACTCTCTCCGCTTTCTGCTTTTCCCTCCCGGGCTCTTCGCTCCCGGTTTGTTTACCGATCCTGAATATTCGCCGGTTGGATCGGCCCGAATTGCCGCAATTGTAGTGTGGGTATTTGTGCGGCGCACAACAATCCTAAAATGACGGCTGCGTCATTTTGCGCCGATGACCGGCCGCGCAGCCCCGCTGGCGGCCCCGCTGGCAGCACAGTCCTCGACCCGGCATTGAGCCTGGCTTGCCGCCGACTCGACAAGTGAGCCCCGTTTCTATATTTCTCGCGGCCCTTTCGTGCCCAAACCCCGTTCACCCTCAGATGTATCGCCGTGGCGGCCCCGGACGGCCTTGCCAAACGGATACGAGGCGTCCTCATGTCCACTGGTTTTATCGGTCTCGATTTCGGGACCACCAACAGCGCACTGGCTGTCGCGCCACCGGCCGGCCCGCCGCGGCTGGTGCCCGTGCGCCATGCAAACCGGCGCCTCGATACGTTCCGCTCGATCCTTTATTTCGACGAAGACGAGCGCGATCCCAATGGCCGCCCTCATGCGTTCGCCGGTCCGGCGGCGATGGATGCCTATCTGGAGCGAGGGAGCGAGGGCCGGCTTATCCAGTCGGTGAAATCCTATCTCGCCAATCCGAATTTTTCCGCGGCGAACATTTTCAACAGCCGCTTCACGCTGGAAAACCTCATTGGTTTCATCGTCGCCCGGCTGGTCGATGCGACGGAGGAGGCGGAGGCACTCACCGGGACCATGCTGTCCGGCCCGGTTGTGGTCGGCCGTCCGGCGCGCTTTGTCAGGAACAGTCTCGGCACACCCGGCGCGGAACATGACGAGCTTGCTTTGACGCGGCTGCGCGCGGCGTTCCACGGCATTCGCATCCCTGATGTGCATTTCGAATTCGAGCCCGTCGCCGCCGCTTTTGCCTATGAGGCCTCTCTCAACGGAGACGAGCTTGTCCTGATCGGCGATTTCGGCGGTGGCACCAGCGACTTCTGCCTTCTCCATGTGGGCGCGGGCATGCGCGGGCTGAAGGATCGCGCAGAGACCATTATCGGTGTCTCCGGCGTGGGCGTGGCGGGCGATGCCTTCGATGCGCGGCTGATCGAGCACTGCGTCGCGCCGCGTCTCGGCAAGGGCACGTCCTACCGCAGCGGTATCAAGGTGCTGCCGGTGCCGTCCTGGCCTTACGACACGATGAAGCGCTGGCATGAACTGAGTTTCATCAATACCCGTAAAACCCGGCGGATGCTGGACCAGATCGGCCAGACGGCGGAAGCGCCCGGCGAGGTCGCGGCGCTTGCGCGGCTCATTTCGGAGGAGCGCGGTTTTGCCCTTTACCGCACGGTGGAGGCGGCCAAACATGCCCTTTCAGGCGCCGAAGAAGCCCGGTTGTGTTTCGATCTCGCGCCCGTCGCCATCGACGAGCGGGTGCGGCGGGCGGATTTCGAGCGCTGGATCGCACCGGAACTCGCGGAAATTGGCGCCTGCGTGGACCGGCTGCTGGAAGAGACCGGCACGGCCCCCGCGCGTGTCGATCGCGTATTCCTCACCGGCGGGTCGTCCTTCATTCCGGCCGTTCGAGACCTCTTTTCCGGCCGGTTCGGCGCCGAAAAGATTGCCGGTGGCGGTGAACTGACCTCCGTCGCGACGGGCCTCGCGCTTGCCGCCAGACAGCGTTTCGGCGGCTAACAGTCCGCCAATGCGAAATTCCACGGAAATCGGCGCTCATATCGAAAACGCAATTCGCAAATGCAACGACGTTGCCGTCATTTTCAAACCATTGTCCCTGGTGATAAGCTAAGCCACATAAAAATGGCGTGACCGTCTTCTACGTATGGCAGGTCCGCATTTTCCGTTATGCTGGTCATCACGGAATATTGGAAAAACCGGAGGAATCTCATGAGTGACGCAGCGGTAAAATATCAAGCCGACGAAGCGCGCGCCGCCGCCTGGTCGACCCCCCTGGAGGAGATCGACGTGGCCGACCCGGTTCTCTTTCAGACCAACAGCATGTGGCCCTATTTCGAACGTCTCCGGAAAGAGGCGCCGGTGCACTACTGCGCGAAGAACGAGGAGGTCGGCCCTTACTGGTCGGTTACCCGCTACAAGGACATCATGGCGGTCGACACAAACCACCAGGTCTTTTCGTCCGAGGGCGGCATAACGCTGCGTAACCAGGACGAGGACTTCAAACTGCCGATGTTCATTGCGATGGACCCGCCCAAGCATGACGATCAGCGCAAGGTCGTAAGCCCGATCGTGGCGCCCGCGAACCTCGCCAAGCTTGAAGACACGATCCGCATGCGCGCCGGCAAGATTCTCGACGAACTTCCCGAGAACGAACCCTTCAACTGGGTCGACAGGGTCTCGATCGAACTGACGACGCAAATGCTCGCGACATTGTTCGACTTCCCCTTCGAGGAGCGGCGCAAGCTGACGCGCTGGTCCGACGTCGCCACCGCATCGACGGATTCGGGCATTATCGATTCAGAAGAACAGCGCCGCGCCGAACTCCTCGAATGCGCCGATTATTTTCTCGGTCTCTGGAACGAGCGCGTCAATCTGCGCGAACCGGGCAACGACCTGATCTCCATGCTCGCGCATGGCGAAGCGACGCGGAATATGGACAAGATGGAGTATCTGGGCAACCTGATCCTTCTGATTGTCGGCGGCAACGATACGACGCGCAATTCGATTTCGGGCGGCCTTTATGCGCTGAACCAGTTTCCGGATCAGTACACGAAGTTGCAAGCAAACCCCGCCGTCATTCCCAACATGATCGCCGAGATCATCCGCTGGCAGACGCCGCTCGCGCATATGCGCCGCACCGCGACGCAGGACGCCGAGATCGGCGGCAAGACAATCAGGAAGGGTGAGAAGGTTGCCATGTGGTACGTCTCGGGCAACCGCGATGACACCGTGATCGAAAACCCGAACGCACTCGTGATCGACCGCGCGCGCGCGCGCCAGCATCTTTCCTTCGGCTTCGGCATTCATCGTTGTGTGGGAAACAGGCTTGCCGAGATGCAGCTTCGCATCGTTTGGGAAGAAATTCTGAAGCGCTGGCCGGACCAGAAGATCGAGGTTCTGGAAGAGCCGCGCCGCGTCTATTCGAGTTTCGTGAAGGGATATGAGGAATTGAACGTCGTGGTGCCGAAGCGCAAGAACTGAAGCGAGGCGGGCGTTTCTCTTTCGTGACAAAAAAGGG
>TARA_R110002110_G_scaffold18688_3_pt1 | contig 16086 bp, 14 predicted proteins | sample TARA_R110002110 | Tara Oceans TARA_R110002110 (sample SAMEA4397330) | marine metagenome | biome: Polar Biome; feature: [SRF] surface water layer (ENVO:00010504); material: water (ENVO:00002006), including particulate matter (ENVO:01000060) such as... | depth 5 m
CGCGGCGTCCGCATAGCCCTCGCGGCGCCGGTTCGCGAATGCGCGCCAGCTTTCATGCGTGATGTCGGCGGCCGTCTCGTAGAAGCGGCTGGCCGACTGGCAGGCGACACCGAGCGCCTTCAATGCACCCTCTTCCGGCGTCAGCAGGAGCTGGTTCATGTCCGTATCTCCGTTGGGGCGGGCTTTGGAACGATAACCTTGAGTGCGCGGGGAGCGACGCGAAAGTGGACCGGCGTTTGGGTAATCTCTTCGCCATCCGCGAAGACGCTGCGCCGGGGTACGGTATCGATATCGATTTCGCGACCCGCATCGCAAAGAACTTCCGGCGCGAGATCGGTGCGGCCGAATTTCAGAAAGGGGAGCAGGGCCGCCATGCCGAACAGCGAGCGCGGCACGGCCGCATAGAGGTGGAGGAGGCCGTCGGTCAGTGTCGCATCCGCATGCACCGTCATGCCGCCGCCATAGAAACGGCCATTGCCGACGAGGAGCTGGATGCAGCGCAGGTGGCGCGGGCCGCCGCCGCCCTCGAAACGGGCCTGGAACGCGCGCGAGGTGCGGCCCGCTTCCACGGCGCTGATCGCATAGCTCAGCACGCCCCATTGGCGTTTGCGGTTCTTGTCCTGCAACCGGCTGATCGTGTTCGTCATGCCGATGCTCGCGGCATTGAGAAAGGGTTTGCCGTTCGCATAGCCGACATCCACTTCCGCGATATCGCTGTTGTGCAACAGGTCCGCGAGTTCGGCGGGGTCTTCGGGCATGTCCAGAGAACGGGCGAAATCATTGGCGGTTCCCGCGGGCAGAACGAGAAGCGGCAATTGCCGTTTTATCAGCCACTCGACGAGGGGGTTCAGCGTGCCGTCGCCACCCGCCACAGCCACCGCGCCGGCTTTCGTTTCGGCGAGGAGGGTCAGGGCTTCTTCGGGCGTCTCGGGCCGCTCATGGCGGGTCTCGATGCTGAGTTCGCGCAGTCTTTCGAGGAAGGGCTCTACGTTCCAGCCCTTGCCGCCGCCGCTATGCGGGTTCTCGATAAGCAGAACGTCGCGAAACTCTCCTTTTACGGAGTGCCTTGCGCCGCTTTTTGGGGCTGGATGTTCAACACTTGCCGGCATGGCGAAAATATCTAGAGCGCCATTGCGTCAGGAACAGGGCGCATGGCGGAGTGGTGCCGTTGCCGGGTCAGCTGCACTTCGAATAACCGCAGGAGGTGCAGGTTTCGCAGCCTTCCTGGCGCACCATGCCGCGTTCGCCGCAGCGCGGACAGCCCTTGAGCGCCATCATGGCGGGGCCGTCATGAGGGGGCGGCGGGTCGCCCGCAACCGCGCGCAGCGCCTCCGTGACGGGGTGCCCGTCCTTCGCGGCGATGAAACCGGTGTCGATCATGTGCTGTTCGATCACCTCGCCGATGGCGGCAAGAAGGCTCGGCACATAGCGGCCCTTCATCCATGAGCCGCCGCGTGGATCGAATACCGCTTTCAGTTCTTCGACCACGAAGGTCACATCGCCGCCGCGCCGGAAGACGGCGGAAATCATGCGCGTCAGTGCAACCGTCCAGGCATAGTGCTCCATGTTCTTCGAGTTGATGAAAATCTCGAAGGGCCGCCTCCTGCCATCCTGCACGATATCGTTGATGGTGATGTAGATCGCGTGGTCGCTTTCCGGCCATTTCAGCTTGTAGGTGAAGCCCGGCAGCACGCCTTCGCGCTCCAGCGGCTTCGACATATAGACGACGCCATCCTTCTCGTAGCGCTCAGCCGCCGCAGGCGCGTCCAGCGGCAGCGCGGATTGTTCGGGTGCCGGGGCGGGAATTGGCGCGGGCGTCTCGTCCACGGAAAGAACGGAGCCGCGCACATCGCTCGGGCGATAGGTTGTGCAGCCCTTGAGGCCCTTCTCATAGGCGTCCATATAGACATGCCTGAACGCCTCGAAGGAAATATCGGCGGGCACGTTGATCGTCTTGGAGATCGAGCTGTCGATATAATCCTGCACCGCCGCCTGCACGGCGATGTGGTCTTCCGGCGCCAGTTCCTGGGCGTTCACGAAATAATCCGGCAGGGCGGCTTCCGCACCGAACGCCTCGCGGAATTTCTCGACCGCGAAATCCTGCACATGCTCTTCGCGCCGCGTGCCGTCCGGCATCAACACCTTGCGCTTGTAGCCAAAGGCAAAGACCGGCTCGATGCCAGACGACACATTGCCGGCGAAAAGCGAGATCGTGCCGGTCGGTGCGATCGAGGTCACGAGCGCATTGCGGATGCCGTGTTCGGCAATGGCGTCGCGGATGTCCTTGTCGAGCGCGGAAATCGTCTCGCCGGCGAGATAGGCGTCGGCGACGAAAAGCGGGAACGCCCCCTTCTCCTTCGCGAGTTCCACCGATGCAAGATAGGCGGCGCGCGAAAGTGTGTGCATCCATGTGCGGATGAGGTCGAGCGAGGCCTCGGAACCGTAGCGTGCGCGGCACATGATGAGGGCATCGGCGAGACCCGTCACGCCGAGGCCGATGCGGCGCTTCGTTTGCGCTTCATGGCGCTGTTCGGGCAGCGGAAAGCGTGAAATATCGATCACATTGTCCATGCCGCGTATGGCGACGGCGACGAGGTCGCCAAGGTCGCTCTCGCCGATATGTGCGTTTTCGGTGAAGGGATCCTTCACCAGCGCGGCGAGGTTGATGGAGCCGAGCAGGCAGGCGCCGTAGGGCGGCAGGGGTTGCTCGCCGCACGGGTTCGTCGCGTGGATCTCTTCGGCGTAGTAGAGATTGTTGCGCGCGTTGATGCGGTCGATGAAAATGACGCCGGGTTCGGCATAGGCATATGTCGCGGCGATGATCCGGTCCCAGAGCGCGCGCGCCTTCAGTGTTTTATAGGTCTCGCCGCCGAAGCGGAGCGTCCAGTCGTCATCGGCCTTTACCGCCGCCATGAAGGCGTCGCTCACAAGCACCGACAGATTGAACATGGTGAGACGGCCCGGCTCCTGCTTCGCCTCGATGAAGGCTTCGATGTCGGGATGGTCGCAGCGCATGGTTGCCATCATCGCGCCGCGCCGCGAGCCCGCCGACATGATGGTGCGGCACATCGCGTCCCAGACATCCATGAAGGAGAGTGGGCCGGACGCATCCGCGCCGACGCCCAGTACCGGCGCGCCTTTGGGCCGCAGCGTCGAGAAGTCGTAACCGATGCCGCCGCCCTGCTGCATGGTCAGCGCGGCTTCCTTCAAATTATCGAAAATGCCGGCCATCGTGTCGGGGATCTGGCCCATCACGAAGCAGTTGAAAAGCGTCACATCGCGGCTCGTGCCGGCGCCGGCGAGGATGCGTCCGGCGGGCAGAAAGCGATAGCCCTCCATCGCCTCATGAAAGCGCTTTGCCCAGTTTGCGCGCAGCTCCGGCGCTTCGGCCTGCGCCAGTGCCGTTGCGACACGGGTCCAGCTATCCGCCACGGTCAGGTCGGCCGGTGTGCCGTCCTCGCCGTGAAGGCGGTATTTCATGTCCCATATCTGTTCGGCGATCGGATGCATCTTGTCTCGTCTTGCTTGCAGGGGTTAGGGGGCGCTCAGTTTAGCATGGCTTGCGCGCCATAAATGTTCCTTTTCCGTACCGGTTGAGAGCACAACGCGGCCAAGCCTAAGGAACTGAAACTGCAATATAATTATCGTTATCCCCTTTATCCACGCGCGACCGGCGGCGGTTTATCCACGACAGCGTCCGCGTCCGCGATAAGCCGGGCGGACGCCCCCTCGATTCGCGATTCAAGCGTTGCCATGAAGCTCTTGCGGTCGAGGCCGGCGGGGATCGGCTCCAGGAATTCCAGCACGATGGTGCCGGGCTTGCGGGTGAAGCCGCGCCGTCCCCAGAACAGGCCGGAATTGACGGCGGCCGGTACGCAGGTGACGCCGAGTTGGCGGTAGAGGGCGGCGGCGCCCGGCTTGTAGTCGAGCTTCATGCCGGGGGCGGCGCGCGTGCCTTCCGGGAAGATCACGACGGGACGGCCCGCGGCCACGGCGGCTTTGCCTTGCGCGATGAGGCGGCGGATCGCGGCCGAGCCCGCGCCCCTGTCAATGGCGATCATCCCTGCCTTGTATGCGTACCAGCCGTAAAAGGGAATCCAGAGCAATTCGCGTTTCATCACGAGGGCGGGATCGTTGAGGATCGCGGTCATGACGATCGTGTCCCACATCGACTGGTGCTTGGAGGCAACAAGGACACCACCCTCCGGTAGGTTTCCCCGCACGATGTAGCCGGTGCCTGCGAGTGCCTTCAGCAACCACAGCGTCAGCGTCGACCAGCCCTTTATGAGCCATAATGTCAAGCGCCGCGGACACAGGAAGAGCGGTGTCGCCGCGATCACGATAATCGTCGACACGGCATAGAACGACAGATTGAAAGCAGCGGAGCGAAGCAAGAGCACCTGGAACCGGTTCCTTTCCCGCGCCGTTCACGACGGCATCGATGACTGGCGAATATAGCTCAGCGCCAGCAGATATTTCGTATATTCGGAAATCAGCAGCCGCGTCGTTCCCGGATAGGCCCACCAGCCATCGAGATGCAGCGTGTCTTGAAAAACGGGGAACGAGCTGATTTCCACATCCGGCATTGCGCGGGATAGCTCCAGCTTTGCGCGCGGCAGGTGATAGGTGCTGGTCACCAGAATGATCGAGCGGTAATTCCTCTCACGTACCCAGTCGGCTGTCTCGGCCGCGTTGCCGATCGTGTTCTCCGCCCTGCGGTCGAGATCGACGCAGCAATCGAACTTGTCTGTCCGTTCCGGCACGATCTCCTTCAGCGAGGCCATGCCGACATCGGGATGGACGCCGGTGATGAGCAGCCGCGTCCCCTTGCCCTGTTCGAGCAATTTATACGCGGCGGTGATGCGGTCCGGCCCGCCGGTCAGCGCCACAATGCCGTCCGCGACCGGCACACGGGCGGGCGGTGTGCGGTCGAGTTCGGCGGTGAACACAATGAAGCCGACGCCATAGAGGGACGCCAGCAACGCCGCGAGCCCGACAAAGGTGCGGATAACGCGCCGTCCAATCCGCCGTCCAATCCGCCGTCCAATCCGCCGTCCAATCCGCTGTCCCGGCGCATTTCTGGCCGCCATGTCAGGGTCCGCCCTTGTTTGCCCCGATGCGGGGCTCATCATTTGCCGCGATCCTATCACAGCGCGATCCGCTGCCATGATATGGCGGGGCGTCCGCGTGTAAAGCGGTTCAGAGCATACGCTCGAGGCTGCTGAACACGGTTAATCTGGCGGTGATCACGGTGACGAGCGCGGCGGCGAAGGGAATGGCGAGAAGGCCCGCGAAATGTTCCAGCCGCAAGCCGGGAGCGGCGATAAAGAACATGTGGCCACCGCCGCCGAGGCCGAGCGCGAGAAAGGTGAGGCCCGCCAGGCCGGCGCCGATCGCGCCGCCGCGAAAGCCGAGATGCAGGAAGTGGCGCTGCACCTCGGCGGCGATGAAGCGGTCGCGCGCGCCGATCAGATGCAGCACCTCGACGACATCGCGGTTGGCGGAAAGCCCTGCTCTCGTCGCGAAGATCACGATGGCGATGGTGGTGCCGGCGACGATGGTGAGAACGCCATAGGCGAGCCATTGGGCGGATCGCGCGGCGCTCATCAGTTCGCCGCGCCATTGCCGGTGCGTATCGAGCGACGCGCCGGGTGCGGCCGCCGCGATATCGATGGCGAGCGCGGAGATGTCGGGCGGTGCCGCGGGATCGATGCGGATGTCGACAAGGCGCGGCAGCGGCAGATCGTCCGTCACATTGCCCTTGCCGAGCCAGGGTTCGAGCAGCGCTATCGTGCCGGCCTGCGAAAGCGGGGTTGCCGACACAATGCCGCCATGCTCCGACAATACGGCCATCACGGCGTCGATCTGTTCGTCCGGATCCATTTCGTGTGACGGCTTGATCTCGACGGTGAGCGCGCCGGAAAGATCGCTCGACCATTCGCCCGCCATGCTCCCGACCGAGAGCGCCGCGCCGAGCCCGAGCCCGGCGAGAAAACACATGGCCGCGATAACCAGCACCAGTGACATGCCGGTCGCGCCGGCGGCCGGCATCACGCTTCGCGTCTCGATCAGCAGCGCCCGCAATGCGGCGCCAAGGCCCCGCTCGTTGTCATGAAAGGCCGGGGCGGGGTGCGCCTGGCCGGCTTTCCGGCCATGTGGGGGGCGCGGTTCAGCCACGGACGCTCACCCTGCCGTTTTGCAGCACCAGTTCGGGTGCGCGCGCCGCATCCACCAGCGCGCGGTCATGCGTTGCGATCAGGACGCTGGTGCCGAGCCGGTTCAGTTCAATGAAAAGGCGGAGCAGGCGCTGACCCATTTCCGGGTCGACATTGCCCGTCGGCTCGTCGGCAAGCAGCAGGTCGGGCTGGGCGACGACGGCGCGGGCAATGGCGGCGCGCTGCTTTTCGCCGCCCGACAGCGTTGGCGGTTTCGCGCTCATGCGTTCGCCGAGCCCCACCCAGGCGAGAAGCTCCTCCACATCCGCGCGGTAGCTTGCCGCGCTGCGCCCCTGGATTTTCAGCGGCAGGGCGACATTTTCATAGGTCGTCAGATGATCCAGCAGGCGGAACTCCTGGAAGACGACGCCAATCCGGCGGCGCAGCGGCGGCAGCCCGGTGCGGGGAAGCGTTGCGATGTCCTCGCCGAACATGGTGATGAGGCCGCGCGAGGGGCGGGTGGCGAGAAACATCAGTTTCAGGAGAGAGGTTTTGCCCGCGCCGGACGGACCGGTCAGAAAGTGGAACGAGGCCGGCGCGAGGTGAAAGCTCACGTCGCGCAGCACCTCCGGACCCATGCCGTAACGCATGCCCACATTTTCGAAGCGAATCATGGAGGTGACGGTATCATGGAAGATATGCCACGGTGGAAGCGCAAAACCGCACATTTCCGCGAATTTTCTGCTTTCCAATTTGCTATTTTAACGCGCCTTTAACCACGCGCGATCTTTCAATAGGCTCATGCAAAACGTCCGGGTGCCCATGATGGCGAGGGGTGCCCCGGCTGCCCCGAACGAAACCCGTAGACCATGCCAGATACCCAAGCCTCGGACCCCGTGCCCCGGATGATCATTACCTGCCCGTCCTGCTCGTCGCGCTACCCGGTGGATGCTGCCTCTTTTGAGCCATCCGGCCGCAAAGTGCGCTGCGCGAAATGCGGTCATAGCTGGCACCAGGCGCCGTCCGACGGTCTTTCTCCCGCGCCGCCGGCCGCATTGCCTGTGCCGGGCACGACGCCGCGTAAAAAGATATTCGGCGAAAAACCTTCGCCGGCAAAAGCTGTGGGCGAGGATGTGCAGCCGCCGCCGGCTTTCGACGATGACGATGAGATCGTGTTCGCCGACACCGCGACATCCGCCGGCGAAGCGTCTGCCTCTCCGGCGCCGCCCGTTACGGGCCCGGTCAGCCGCGCCGCCGATATCGGCAACAGGTTTCGCGCCGAGATACGCCGCGCCGCCACCATGCGCCGGGGCAAGGCGCTCGCCACGGCGGGCTGGGTTCTGCTTGTTCTTTTCGTCGCCGGAACGCTTGGCGCCGGATATGCCTTTCGCCATGAGATCGCGGCGTTCTGGCCCGCGACCGCGAAACTCTATGCGGTGGCGGGCGAGCCGATCAATCTGCGCGGCTTCGAATTTCGCAATGTCGGTTACGAACGCCAGACGGAAGAGGGGCTGCCGGTTCTCGCCATCACGGGCGACGTCGCCAATGTGAGCGGCGCGCGCAGCCAGATACCGCGCCTGCGCATCGCCTTGCTCGACGATGCGCGGACGGAACTTTATCACTGGACCTTCGCGCTTTCCCAACAAGAGTTGCCGCCCGGCGAGGTCACGTCCTTTGTCACGCGCCTGTCGAGCCCGCCGCCCGAAGCGCGAGACATCGAGGTGCGCTTCGTTGCCGCCGATCCGGCGGCGGAGCGCACGGTGCCCGCCGGCGCGGAGGCCGGGCCCGAAGCCGCAACCGGACACACTCCCGAACCCTCCGGCGTCCCGGCCGATGCCCCGCCGCAGGCGGTCGAGCAGGGCCCTTGAGCAATCTGGCGCCAAGGGGCGCACGCATCCGGGTTCTCTACCGGGCGGAGGAAATCGCCGCACGGGTGCGCGGCCTCGCCGGCGACATCGCCGCCGGCATGAGACGCGATCTTCTGGTTATTCCGATACTCAAAGGCAGTTTCATATTCGCGGCGGACCTGCTGCGGGCGCTGCATGAGGCGGGTGCCGAACCCGACATGGATTTCATCGGCCTGTCGAGCTACGGCACGGGCACGCAATCGCGCGGCGAGGTGCGCATCGTTCGCGACACGGAAACGCCGGTCGGGGGCCGGGATATCCTGATCGTCGACGACATTCTGGAGTCCGGCCGCACACTCGCCTTTGCAAGAGATCTGATGGTTGCGCGCGGCGCGGGCCGTGTCCGCACCTGCGTCCTCCTCAACAAGGCCGGAAAGCTCTCCGTCGATATTGCCGCCGATTTCATCGGTTTCGAATGCCCGGACCGGTTTGTCGTCGGCTACGGCATGGATGCCGCTCACGCTTACCGGCAACTGCCTTTTGTCGGCTATGTGGAAGGGTGATGGCGCATGGCACGCATTCTGATTGCGGAAGATGAGCCCGATGTCAGAACCTTCGTCATGCGCGCGCTGGGCGGCGCGGGGCATGAAACGGAAGGGGCCGGCGATGGCAGCGAAGCGCTGGAGGCGCTTTCTCGCGCGCGGTCTGAAAACCGCCCTCACGATCTGCTGTTGACGGATATTCTGATGCCGGTGATGGACGGCGTTTCGCTTGCGCTTCTTGCCGCGCGGGATGCGCCTTCGCTGAAGATCATGCTGATGACGGGCTATTCCGGCCAGCGCGAACGTGCGCATGGGCTCGATGCGATCATTCACGACATCTTGTTGAAACCCTTCACACTCGACGAACTCGTGACCCGTGTCGCGGTGGTCCTCGACGGGAGCAGGGGCTAGAACTGCCGCAGCAGCCGGTCGAGATAGTCGAGTTCGATCTGAGGCCGTTCCAGTTCCGTCGCCCGGCGCCGCAGTTCCTCGAGAATTCTCTGCGCCCGTTGAATGTCGATCTTGTCGGGGATGGCGGACTTCAGCCCGCGCGTATTGCCCAACGGGCCGGTCGCCCGGTTCAGGGGATCGCGCGCCGACGCCGGGCCTGAATTGCCGCGTCTCGAACGGCCCTGCATCAGCTTGTCGGCGAGGGCCTGTGCGCCTGTCTGCATCCGCTCGATGGCTTCGCCCTGAGACCCGGCGGCGCGGTCGGCGCGGCCGGCATCGAGCCGGTCTTGCGCGCTTTTCATGGCGCCTTGCGCGTCGAGCAGGGCGTCCGGTTTCTGCGCGTCATCGTCCTTCAGCATTTTCAGAATGGCGTCGAGTTCCTCGTTCAGATTGCCCTGTTCGCCGCCGAGCCCGTCAAGCGCATCGTCGTCGGTCTGAATGCCGGGGGTCTGGCCGGCCTCTTCATCCCCGCGCTGTGCATCGAGTTCGCGGAAGGTCCGGTCCATCACGTCACGCTGCTTCGCGATCAGTTCGCCGATCCGCTCGATGGCCTGCGACATCGCCTTGTCGCCGGGGCCCATCTGCGCGTTACGGTTCGGGGCTTGCAGGTTTTCGAGAATGTTCTGCAACCGGTCGAGCATCGCCTGGGCCTGCTCGCGCGCGCCGCTTTCGGTGAGCTTGCGGATCGCGTCCATCATGCTTTCAAGTTCCGAGCGGTCGATTGTCTGGACATCGCCGTCGGGAAGCCCGCTCATGAACGGAAGGTCATCGCCCCCTTGCTGCGTGGCCATTGCTTCCATGTAGCGCTCAAAAGCGTCTTTCATCTCATCCATGAGCCGCGCGATCTCTTCGCTGCCCGCGCCTTCGGCAAGCGCATCCGCGAGTGCCTTGCGCGCGTCACGCAAATCGCGTTCCGCAAGCGAGAGATCGCCGTCCTCGATGCGCAGCGCCACCGACCAGAGAAGATCGAAAATACCCGTGAGGTCGGTGTCGCGTGTTGCGTCGGTAAGTCGCCAATAGGCGGCGCGCAGCGAAAGATAGACGACCTTGTCGTCGATATAACGCTCCGCATCCTGAGTGAAATTGTCGAGGAAGCGCGCCACGCTCAAACCTGAGCGCGGGTCGAGCGCGAGGCGGCGGCGCTGTTCGACGATGGCGCGCGCCAATGGATCGGTAAAATTGCGGGCGGGCAGTACGGTGTTCACGGGTGCGGACCTGCCCTCCTGTCCCTTGTCGTCTTGCGCGGTGAGCGTGATCGTGACGGGGAGCCCCGCCCAGGGATGGGCTGTCAGTTCCGCGTAGGTTGCCCCTGCCGCGCTGCGGGGGCGTCGCTCGGGCAGGCTGAGCGTTATGTCGGGTGCGCTTACCCGGGGGCGTGGTGTTACCGCGTTCCCGTCGTCCTTTGGCAATCCGTTGCGATCGAGTGCGATCCTCGCATCCGCCGATACGACGCCGTAATCGTCGCTCACCTTGTAGGCGAACCGAAGCGCGTCCGAGGCCGATTTTCCGATCGGTCCGGTCAGTTCGATTTGCGGCGCTTCGTCGGGCTGTACACGAATATGCCAGGCGCGAATTATGCGACCGCCTTCGGTAAGCGCGAGGTCGGCTGTTCCGGAAAGATTGGCGTCGATCGCGTAATTGCCTTCGCTCACCGTCGCCAGCGCTTCCGGTTTGCCGCGCGCCTCGCCGTGGCTCTCGAGCACCGGCGCATTTTTCAGGCCATGCACACGGATCGACAGCGTGCTGTCTTGCGGCACGAGGATGTCCGGCATTTCTGCGGTTTCTGCCTCAGCATTGCGTTCGAGATAAAGCGGCGGCTTGCCGGTATAGGCGGGCGGGGTGATCCACGCCTCGATATTTGCGATCCGGGCACCGGCGGCGCCGGGCAGGAGCGCGTCCGCCACGCGGGCAAGGCGGCCGGGCCCCGTACCCGCCACTCCGGCCACAAACAATATCAGCACAATGGCGCGCAGCGCGTAGGGGTCGCGCAGCGTGAGTGTGGATTGAGGCAGGCGCAAATGAAGTTTTCTGAGCCGTTTGACGATCCAGCGGCGATGCGCGGCCCAGAGTGCCGGGTCGCCGCTCTCCGGCGCCACCACATCCTCATAGGACGAGAGGGGCGTATGAGAGAGGCCGGAGGATTTTTCCAGATGGCGCAGCGCATCGTCGCGCGTCGGCATGGAGAAGCCGCGAAAGCCGTGCCAGAGCAGCGACACCATGACCGCGCCGAAACCGGCGAGCAGCGTCCAGTGCACGAGCAGCGGCAGGCCCGCGAAGAGACCGAAAAGAGCAAGCGCGACGAACAGTCCGGCAAGCCCGGTGGCGGGCCAGAGCGCGGGCAGAAGCGCGTCCCAGAAAAGCAGCGCGCGGGCAACGCGAACACGCCGCTCCACGCGGCGCGGCAGCGGTGTTCCGCGTGTCGTGGGCCGCCTTTGTTTCGGGGTATCGTCTGTGGGGCCGCTCAACGCCTCGCGTCCTCGATCCGTTCATGGGGGTTCGCCTGTCAGGCCCCGGCCGTTGCCAGCGCCCGTCCCCCATTTTCGGCCGGCGGGAGCGCTAGTCGAGCCAGGACGGTATAATATCCTGTTTCAGCATTGCGTCATAACTGGGGCGCGGGCGGACTTCCTCGAAAGCATCGCCTTTCACCATGACTTCGGGGACCAGCGGCCTGGTATTGTAGGTCGAGGCCTGCACCGCGCCATAGGCGCCCGCCGACATGATGGCGACGAGATCGCCGCTCTTGAGGCGCGGCAGCGCACGGCCCTTGGCGAAGAAATCGCCGGTTTCGCAAACCGGGCCGACAACGTCATAGATCGTCTGTTCGGCGTCGGGCGCGGCTTGCGAAACCGGCCTGATTTCGTGGAAGGCGTCGTAAAGCGTCGGCCGGATCAGGTCGTTCATCGCCGCATCGAGAATGAGGAAGGCGCGGTCGTCGCCGTGCTTTTCATAGATGACGCGGGCGACCAGGATACCGGCATTGCCGGCGATCAGCCGCCCCGGCTCGAAGGTGAGGCTGCATCCCAGATGCCCGACCGTGCGCTTCACCATTGCGGCATATTCATCCGGGTGAGGCGGCACATCATTGTCGCCGCGATAGGGAATGCCGAGACCGCCGCCGAGGTCGATATGGCTGATCTCATGGCCCTCGCCGCGCAGCGCCTCCACCATGCCGGCGACGCGGGCGAACGCCGCCTCGAAGGGGGCGAGATCGGTCAACTGACTGCCGATATGAACATCGATGCCGTTTGCCGTCACGCCCGGCAGGTTCTTCGCGCGGGCATAGACGGCGGGCGCGTGCCGCCAGGAAATGCCGAACTTGTTTTCCGCCTTGCCGGTCGCGATCTTCTCATGGGTCTTCGCATCGATATCGGGGTTCACGCGGATCGCGACCTGTGCGGTGAGCCCGCGCGCCGCCGCCAGCGCCGCCAGCGCTTCCAGTTCCGGTTCCGATTCCACGTTGAACCGGTCGATGCCGGTTTCGAGCGCGAAGCTCATTTCGGCCGCCGTCTTGCCGACACCCGAAAAGACGATCTTCGCCGCCGGGATGCCGGCCGCGAGCGCGCGGCGCAGTTCGCCTTCCGAGACGACATCGGCGCCCGCGCCCTGTCGCGCCAGCGTCGCGATCACGGCAAGGTTGGAATTTGCCTTCACCGAATAGCAGATGCGCGCGGGCTGGCCCTTGAAGGCATCCGCGAAGACGCGGTAATGGCGTTCAAGCGTCGCGCTCGAATAGCAGTAGAACGGCGTGCCGGTGGCAGCCGCGATGTCGGGGATTGCGACGTCCTCGGCGTGGAGAACGCCGCCGCGATATTCAAAGAGGTGCATCCGGGTTTCAGTACCGTCGGTAGGTCGATGAATTGCGGGGCAGCATTTTGCGCATTTCGCTTTCAATTGCGCGGGTGCCCGCTTCGTTTTCCTCGGGCGAAATTTGCTCCGCCGGGGCTTCCGCTTTCGCCGGTTCGGCGCCCGGCGGTAATTCCAGCGGGCCTTTTCGTCCACAGCCCGCAAGGGCTGCCACCAGAACGAGGCCCAGCACAGCCGCCATCGGATATCGCATCCTCATCCCTCATCCCCGCTTGTTGCCCGGCTCATGCGCCGGTCTTCGTGTCGAGCGTTTCGCGCCACCGGCGAACGGCGTCGCGCACATTGCCGGGCGCGGTGCCACCGAAACTGGTCCGGCTCGCCACCGAATTATCGACGCCGAGTACCGAATATACCTCATCCGTGATGCCGGGCTCCACCTCGCGCATCTCATCAAGCGTCAGCCCGTCGAGATCGGTGCCCTTTTTCTCCGCTTTTGAGACCAGCGCGCCGGTCACATGGTGCGCCTGCCGGAAGGGAAGATCGCGCGTTCTCACCAGCCAGTCGGCAAGGTCGGTCGCGGTCGAGAAGCCGCGCGCGGCGGCGGCGCGCATCGCCGCGCCGTTCACGGTGAGCGTCTTTATCATGCCCGTCATGGCGGCGAGCGACAGCGATAGCGCGTCGAGTGCGTCGAACGCGGCTTCCTTGTCTTCCTGCATATCCTTCGAATAGGCGAGCGGAAGGCCCTTCATCACGATCAGCAGCGATGTCAGGGCGCCGATCACGCGGCCCGATTTCGCGCGCACCAGTTCGGCGGCGTCGGGGTTGCGCTTTTGCGGCATGATCGAGGAGCCTGTCGTGAAGCTGTCGGGAAGCCGCACAAAATCAAAGCCGGGCGTCGACCAGATCACGATTTCCTCCGCCAGCCTTGACAGATGGGTTGCCGCGATGGCCGCCGCCGACAATGTTTCGAGCACGAAGTCGCGGTCGGACACGGCATCGAGCGAGTTGCGGGTCGGGCGCGCGAAGCCAAGCGCGTCGGCCGTCGCCTGCCGGTCGATGGGAAAGGATGTGCCCGCCAGCGCGGCGCTGCCGAGCGGGCATTCGTTGAGGCGTACGCGCGCATCGGCGAGCCGGCTGCGGTCGCGCGCCGCCATTTCCACATAGGCAAGACAATGATGCCCGAAGGTCACGGGCTGCGCGGTCTGCAAATGCGTGAAGCCCGGCATGATGGTGGCGGCGTGTTCATCCGCGCGCTCGAGCAGCGCAAGCTGCAAGCCGGCGAGCTGGGTGTCGAGGTGATCCACCGTGTCGCGGATATAGAGCTTGAAGTCTGTTGCGACCTGGTCGTTGCGCGAGCGCGCGGTATGGAGCCGTCCGGCGGCCGGGCCGATCAGATCCGCGAGCCGCGATTCCACATTCATGTGGATGTCTTCGAGGTCGCGGCGAAATTCAAACGTCCCCGCCTCGATTTCGCCGAGCACCCGGTCGAGACCCGCCAGGATTTGATCCGCATCTTCCCTTGAGATAATTCCAGTTTCGGCCAACATGCGGCAATGCGCTTTCGAGCCCTGGATGTCCTGGGCGAAAAAGCGCTGGTCGAAGCCGATGGAGGCGTTGATTTCCTCCATAATCCGGTCGGGGCTCTCGCCGAAGCGTCCGCCCCACATCTTGTTGCTCATTGCTGGTCTCCAGGCCAAGGGGCGGGCGCATGTTCCCGCCGGGCCGGCCGGTCATTGTCGAAGCCGAGTCGAAGCCGAGGAAGAGTACCTAATGGTTCAGAAAAAGCCGAAACTGATTGCGACTTTGGCCGTTGCGGCCCTTTTGATCGTTGGGGCGGTATACTTGATCGGCCGGGGGGGCGGCAACCCGGGGGATTTAGCGGGCCCGGCGCCGCTTGAGGCGGTCGCGACGGGGGAGGTCGCCAATTTCAGGCCGCTGGCCGTGCCGGCAGCCCTGCCGGATGTGACATTCATCGATGCACAGGGCCGCGACCGCACCCTTGCCGATTTCCGGGGCAAGCTCGTCCTGCTCAATCTCTGGGCCACCTGGTGCGGGCCATGCCGGGAGGAAATGCCCGAACTCGACGAGCTTCAGGCCGTGCTCGGGGGTGAGCGTTTCGAGGTCGTCGCGCTCAGCGTCGAAAAGGACGGGCTCGCTCTCGCCGGCGATTTCCTGAAGGAAGTGGGGGCGGAAAATCTCGCCCTCTATAACGACCCGACGGGCAGGGCGAACTTTACCTTCAAGGCTTTTGGCCTGCCGACCACGCTGCTGATCTCACCCGATGGCCGCGAAATCGGCCGCATGGTGGGGCCTGCGCCCTGGGCGGGTGAGGATGCCAGACGGCTGATCGAGACGGCGCTCAGCCTTTACGTGCCCTCACCGAATAGCTGAGCGGCAGGCGGGGCGCTCCCTCCGGCGCCATGAAATAATGCGCGTCCACCCGTCTCATGCCCGGCACCGCCGGCCAGACGAGCCGGTCATGCTCATGCAGGAACTCGATCCTGAGCCCGGCCTCCGCCAACACCGTCACCACCTCGCCCAGCGTATGCTGCCATTCATTGCTCTTGAAATGGGTGAGCGTGACCGACGGGTCGGCATAATCATGCGCGTTTTCCCATTGCTGCGGCCCGTCGAGAAAATACGAGCGAACGATGCGGAAATTCTCCTCCACCGTCTCGCCTTCGTCATCGAGGGCCCAGATGATCGGGTGGCCTTCGGCGAGGTAGAACATGCCCCCCGGCGCAAGGCAGTCGGCGATGTTCTTCGCCCAGATGCGCAAGTCCGGCAGCCACATGAGCACGCCCCAGCTCGCAAAAACGATGTCGTAGCCGGTTCCCGCCTTCGCCCGCGCCTCGTCCACGCGCGCACAGATGAAGCGCGCATCGAGCCCCGCTTCACCGGCCAGTTTCTCCGCCGCGTTAATCGCTTTGGGCGAGAAATCGAGACCGGTAACGTCCGCGCCTTCCCTTGCCAGGGAAAGCGTGTCGAGGCCGAAATGGCATTGCAGGTGGAGGAGGCGCTTGCCGCTCACGTCGCCGATTTCCGCAAGGGTGGTGGGATCGAGCGCGCTTTCGCCGCCGAGAAATTCCTTCAGGCGATAGAAGCTGGAGCCGATATGGATATCGATCTGTTCTTCCCAGCGCGCGAGATTTGCCGCAAGCAGGTTTTCGGTCGTGCCGGTGGACATGGCGGGCCCTTCCAAAAGCGCTCCGCCGGTCGCGAAGCCGGGCAGAATACGCCCTGTCGCGGCGCCGTCAATCCGCGTCCATCTTCGGCGAAAACCGGCTC
>TARA_R110002110_G_scaffold13027_1_pt1 | contig 16077 bp, 17 predicted proteins | sample TARA_R110002110 | Tara Oceans TARA_R110002110 (sample SAMEA4397330) | marine metagenome | biome: Polar Biome; feature: [SRF] surface water layer (ENVO:00010504); material: water (ENVO:00002006), including particulate matter (ENVO:01000060) such as... | depth 5 m
ACATAATTAAATTATATATTCCTATATTTTACCGCTGTGTTAATAATCACGACTTTAGCTATTTTATAAGCATACAATTCATAATCACCTCAGCGAGGTGATAAGATTATAAAAAACCTCATAAAATCTTAACCTCTGACTCCAGAGGAGTCATTAAAACGTTAGAAAATTTGTAATCAATGGGTGATACTTTTTCACAAATTTATATTCAGATCGTCTTTGCAGTTAGAAATCGGCGAGCTTTAATTCATGAAGAGTGGGAAGAAGATCTCTATAAATATATTACTGGCATTATTCAAAACAAGGGTCAAAAACTACTTGCAATAAATGGTATGCCGGATCACTTACACATTTTGATTGGAATGAAGCCCTCTTGCAGTTTATCGAACTTGGTGCAGGAAGTAAAAAAGTCCAGCAATAAATTTATTAAACAGAATAATTTTACCCATTCAGATTTTCACTGGCAAGAAGGATTTGGGGCGTTTTCTTATAGCCAATCTCATATTAACAATGTTGTCCAATACATCAATAATCAAAAAGAACACCACAAAATAAAAAGCTTTCAAGAAGAGTATCTTGAGTTCCTCGAAAAATTTAATATCGAATATCAACCAAAGTATCTATTCGATTGGATTAAAACTGAGTAGACTGTATTATCCATCAAATCGTATTAGAATACAAAACTAAAAGTTAAGTAATGAGCAATCCTATCATCGGAGTTGTAATGGGCAGCGACAGCGACTGGCCAACTATGAAACAAGCCACTAATATTCTTGATCAGTTTGAGATTTCTTATGAAAAGCGAGTAGTCTCAGCCCATCGAACTCCTAACGATATGGCGGATTATGGAGAAACAGCCCGAGAACGTGGCTTACAAATAATTATCGCCGGAGCCGGTGGAGCAGCGCATCTTCCCGGAATGCTTGCAAGTCATACAACTTTGCCCGTGATTGGAGTTCCTATACAAACCTCAGCACTTGGTGGTGTTGATAGTTTGTACTCAATCGTACAAATGCCCAACGGAATTCCGGTCGCAACCGTAGCTATTGGTAAAGCACAAAATGCTGGTCTTTTAGCTTTAAGAATGCTGAGTATGACCGATGCTGATATTGCTGAAAAACTTAGTGCTTATCATGCAAAGATGGCGGATGAGAGTAGAGAGAAGACTTCTAACTTGATTTAAAAGTCAAAAATATATATATAGTTAGCATTAACTAAAAAATTATATAATGAAAAAACTATATTTCATTATTGCATTGGCATCATTACAACTACTGTTTGGAAGTTGTTTTAATGATGTAGACTGTATTTTTCAAGCTCCCGATCAAAAACAATTATATACAATTAACGAGCTTTCTTATGACCCTTCTACAAAACAAATCCAAATAATAAGAACTAGTAAATTTGAGACAAGTAATATAGCATTTGATCCCTCCAGAGCTTTTAACTCGACAGGTTATACTAATAATGCAGAAGCAACACTTTTATATAACGGTTACATGAATTTTGGTGTAAAAGATGTTGATAATCAACCTCTTGAATTCGAGTCTTTCAATTTTAACCAAGATCAATTCGATTATTCCACCAACAATAATCAAATTTTGTTTATCTATTATGGTTACAAATATCTACATCCTGATTTTTCAGACGATTCAGTGTTAGTACATGACGATCTACTGATAACTTATGATATTTCAAATTCAGTGTTTGATACTTTACATCGAAGTTCTTCAACGTTTACAGATTCTGTTACCGTGAAAACTGAAAATATTTTCAGTGGATATTTCGGTGATAATGATCGAATCATTGTGTTAGCAAGCAACTTTGATATTTCTTTGGAAAAAAGTTCGGATGGCCAAATTTCTGAAAATTCAGTTTATAAAGATTCACATATTGTTGAATTTAAAACTAATCAACCAATAGACACTCTTTACACTTATAACCCTCAAACCCAGTTTGACCATCCTTCTCTTATTGCGAACAATTTTGGTATTTATATTGAAGTAGGAAACTCTTCTGAATTAGATGAAGGCGTTCATCAAATAAATGCTACGGGTGAATTAAGTTTTATTGCAAATACAGAAATTCCCGGGCAATTCAGCTTAGATGGATCTACTTATGTTTCAAGTTTCAAAAATAGAATCTACAGCTTTGAATCTAATAAAGTTTATAACCTTTACGATGTATTCACCAATAAAAAATATGTGTTCCCAAATTCAAAGAACGCTGTTTTGATTGATCTTTTGAATGATAGTACGATGTATTATTATTCCTTAGAAACAGAGGAAATCACTGACTCGATTACAGTAGCTGACTTGCCGGATTTTGAACCAGTTCCCAACGAAAAAATTTCTTACACAAGACTTACTAACCCAATTTTAAAGGAAGATAATAGTGTGATTTTTATGGCTATTAAACGTAGTTTTTTAAAAGATGAATGCGACTGAAATGAAGAAAAAAAATAAGGATTATCACTCCAAGAGAGCGGATGAGGGTAGAAAAGAAGGAAGACTGATAATCTAAACTAAACTTATTTTTTTTCTTAACGTACTTTAATCAGATTATTTTAGAATCTGATGCTATGCCAAAATCAAAAAAAAGAAAATTCATACGCTATTTTTTGCTCCTCTTCTGGATTTCTGTCTTTAGCTGGCAATTCTATCAAATGAATGCCTCTGGTTTTAAAGATTCTGTTGTTCTTACTTCTGATGAAAAAGTAACATTTGTTGAAACCAAGGATTATATCTGTTTTAGACCTAAAGAAGACTCAATAAATACATCCCTATTATTTTTTCCGGGAGCATTAGTTGAACCAGAAGCTTATGCGCCACTTTCCAGAGAACTAGCAGAGCAAGGATATTCAGTTCATATTCAAAAAATAACCTTTAACCTGAGTTCGATTCTAAAAACAAGTTCAATAAGCTTTAAACCAACTTCCATTAGGAGTCACTCAGAGCGGAGCGAGGAGCCTGCACAAAAGTTGAACTATTTCGTAGCTATGTAGATTCTTCGCTCCGCTCTGAATGACAAACTCTTTGTTTAAGTGTCTTTAAGAGCACTTTAAGAATCCCACAAAGTGGTGCCTTTGGCAGAACTCAGGTCTTTAGAGTTGCTATTACTGATAACATGGAACAAGAAGCTCTGAAAAAAGCTGCAGCCAAAATTAACAGCACTAAGGATACCAAATGGATCGTAGCAGGACATTCTCGCGGCGGAAGAATGGCTGCTAATTATGCATCAAAATATCCGCAAACACTTTCTGGGATGATACTCCTGGGTACTTCCCATCCGAAAGAAAAAGATCTAACTAACTTATCATTTCCTGTTCTCAAAATATCCGCTAGTGAAGACGGTTTGGCAAGTCCATCTGAAATAGAACAATTTTCTGATAATCTTCCATCATCTACTAATTTTGTAATGATAGAGGGAGGGAATCATTCGCAATTTGGATATTACGGTTATCAATTTGGAGCTGGTTCAGCTCTTATCTCCAGAGAACAACAACAGGAAATTATACTCAAAGAAATTCTAAATTACTTACGTTTAGTTGACTTAATTAGGAATAAGTAAATAGGGTAATTAGGAAAGGAAAATGCATTAGCTCATCTTTCAATTCAGACTCAAGTTAAGTGCAGTAGTAAAGTATAAATTTATCGCTATGAAGTTTTGAACTTCAACTTTAAACAATTTTTTTTTGCCAGAAAATGCCATCACCTTGTGGGCTTATCAATTTGTGCAAACCATTACCATAAAAGCAACGAAGCACTTAAAAGTTAAAAAAAAACCTCTCTTTGTATTAACCAAATGAAATAGCTTCACACAAAAATAATTGGCGATACGATAATTTAAGCGTACTTTATGCACGGATTGGTTCTGATATCTCGACTACGGTATTGAACTACTTGGGTTTAGGTTTTTTGCGATCATTCCGAAATTTAGTTTTAACAAGATATATATACACATGAACATTTATGTAGGAAACCTTAGTTACGGTGTTTCTGAAGACAACTTACGAGAAGTATTTGAAGCTTATGGAGAAGTAAGCTCTTGCAAAGTAATCACTGACAAATATTCCGGCCGCTCAAAAGGCTTTGGTTTTGTGGAGATGGATAACGATTCAGAAGCTCAGGCAGCTATCGATCAGTTAGATGGTGCCGAAATCGATGGACGTGAAGTACGTGTAAACGAAGCTCGTCCTAAAGAAGACAAACCAAAAAGATAATCAGCTTGATTGATTTTATTCAATCACAAGATTTTAAAAACCCGTTTCTAATTTTAGAACCGGGTTTTTTTGTGCCTTGATAATTCTTAAAACATCAGTAACATCTTTCTTATTAAGTAGTATTATGATCTGTAGTTAGAAATTTATCAACAAAAAAGGGGAATCGAATTATGATCATGTCAACGACAAATAATCTGGACGGACGAAAGGTAAAAAAATACTTAGGCATTGTTACTGGCGAAACTATCTTGGGCGTGAATATTTTTAAAGATATTTCTGCGGGGATTAGAAATATTGTTGGGGGACGCTCTGCTTCCTATGAGGGCAAGCTCCAGGATGCCAGAAGGTTAGCTTTCGGCGAGCTGGAAGAAAAAGCAACCAAAGTTGGTGCTAATGCCATAATAGGTATAGATATTGACTACGAAACGTTAGGTGCGAACGGCAGCATGCTAATGGTTTCGGTTACCGGAACGGCCGTACTTACCGAATGATTTATTGACAGGAGAAAGGAGAAAGGAGAGAGGAGAGAGGAGAGAGGAGACAGGAGAAATTAAGTTATCTCCTCTCTCCTCTCTCCTCTCTCCTTTCACAGATGTGCTTTTTAAGTTTTTGCTTCACCTTCTGTTCAATTTTTTAAAACATTATTTTCTTAATTATTAGATTGACTTTCATCCTTTTTTTTGTACATTGCATTAAACCCTAACCCAATAAATAAATAATATGAAAGGACTTAAACTAATAAAAGTAACAAGTATGGTTGGTGCATTTATGTTTGCACTAGGTATGCTAATGAGTAATTCTACTTCAGTAGTTGCAGATGGTGGCGATACAGTTGGTACTCCTGGGTGTAATGGTAGCGGCATTCAGTGTGTTAGTCATCTCCCAGAAAGATTACCTTAAACAATAAACAAAATTTATTAAAACAAAACGGAGATAATAGTAATTATTTCCGTTTTTTAATTTATCCAAATGTCTAAAAGATTTTATGTACTACTATTTCTTGGCGTTTTGTTCGGTCTTATTTTGGGATTTATTCTAATACGGAGTAACAAAACTACTGACCTGAATAAAGAATTTGTGCAATTACCTGTTCCGCAAGACTTTAATAGCAGGACTTGGAAAGATATACGATTTAAAAAAAATGGTATCTCGGAGGGGTTTATTTCATCGCTACATATGAGAATTAGTCAAAATAACTATGTTTTTGTTGCTGATAATAATGAAAAAGTTATTAACCAATTTAATTTGGATGGGAAACTCAAACAATCGTTTGGAAAAGGGGAAGGAAGGGGTCCTGGAGAATTTCTTGGAATAATTGATATTATGATTGATCAATCTGGAAATATATGGGGTCTTGATGATCGTAATAATACGGTAACTGTTTTTGATGTAAATGATTCAGAGAACTTTGAAGTACTTAATTTTCCCGAAGTTTTTAACAGGGTAATTCCAGCTGGGAATAATAGCTATTGGCTTGAAAGAAAATTTGACAACCAAATGAAGAAATACAGTCTTTCAGGTGAATATTTAGGGGATGCGGAAGCAATTGTAGAAACACCAACCCTTTGGTCTTTTGTTTTAGAAAGTTACGCTGCATTAACCCTGGACGGTAGCGTAATTCAATCACAATATCATACCAATCTGTTTTTAAAATACTCAAAAGAGGGAAAAATTCTTTTCTTCAGAGAACCTATTGAGTTTTTGGGATACCCTAAAATTGATCCCTATTATGCTAATGAAGTAGGGAAAATGAATACCGTAGATTTTACATCTTGGAAACAAATTACTCGAAACCCCCAAGTTGTAAATAATACCATTCAACTTTTTGTTCATCAAAAAGTTGGAAACAGCGATAATTGGCGAAAAGGTTTTATGGATGTATATAGTCTTGAAAATGGCGACTATTTATACAGTTATGAACTACCAGAACGTCTTGAGTCTGTAGCGATATCATCTGACTATCTTGCAGGCATTTCTGAAGAGTTGGGAAAAGTTGTAGTGTGGAAGTATCAATAATTGATTGACTTAATAGCAAGATTATGGAAATAATTAAGAATAATGATTTTTGGATAAATGGTCCTAGAATACTTGTAATGCTACTATTAATCTACTCCATTTTTCAAAAACTCCTTACGCCCTCAACATTTTACCTAATAGTTAAATCCCTAGACATTCACGTATATGCTCCCGAGTTTATTTTAGCCTTTTTTATAACCGTCGAATTATCACTGCTAGCACTTCTAATTTTTAAACCTAATAAAGGCATATTATTTAGTGCTTATTTTTTTATCCTATATACTGGTTTAATCGGTGTTCTACACTTGATTGGAATAAGAGAGCTTTGTGGTAACAAAGAAGTAATATCAACTGTTTTAGGACTTTCACAAATTTTACAAAATTTGGGTATAGTAATACTTTTACTTTCTTCTTGGTTTATTAAAAATAAAACTATTTCATCAAATGTAACCTAGGGCTTGAATTATCACCCAAAAACATCTTTCATTTTAGAAAAAAAGCCTTTTTCCTGCTGCTTCATATTTACGGCATCAAAGTTTTCTGATTCTCTAAAACTTTCCATTGCTTTTCGTTGCTCTGGGGTGAGATCACTTGGCATATATACGTTTACTCTGAGTAATTGGTCTCCGGTTCCAGAGTTATTCAATCCAACAATACCTTTCCCTCTCATACGAAGTAATTTTCCAGGTTGAGTTCCTTCCTCAATCTTGAGCTTCGCCTTTCCTTTAAGAGTGGGAACCTGAACTTCGGTACCTAATACTGCGTCCGGAATACTCAAATTCAAATTGTAATAGATATTATTTCCTTCACGTTCAAAATGCTTGTGTTCTTTTTCTTCAATCAAAACAATTAAATCTCCGGCAGGTCCGCCTCGCCTTCCGGCATTTCCCTGCCCACGAAGTGTTATGTAGTTACCATTAGATACTCCTGAAGGAATGTTGATCTTAACCGTTTCTTCTCCTTTAATTCGTCCTTCACCCGCACACTTAGAACATTTATTCTTGATAATTCTTCCATCGCCTTGGCAAGTTGGGCATGGCTGTACATTTACCATTTGTCCCAGCATAGTTCGGGTAACCTGTCTTACTTCTCCCATCCCATTACATGTACCACATGTTTCGAAATCAGAATCTGTTTCAGCACCTGTACCGGAACATTTATCACAAACTAACTGCTTTTTGATCTTCAATTTTTTCTCGGTTCCAAAAGCAATTTCATTCAGTTCAAGCGGCATTCTGATTTTCATATCAGAGCCTTGTGTTCCAGGCTGTCTTCGTCCTCCTCTTGATCTTGCCTGACCACCAAAACTCTGCTCCCCGAAAAATCCGCTGCCAAAAATATCTCCAAAGCGACTGAAAATATCTTCAAAGCCCATTCCGTCAAAATCGACTCCTCCTCCACCGAAACCACCTTGGTTACCGTTTACTCCGGCATGTCCGTATTGGTCGTAACGAGCTCTCTTTTGCGGATCTCTGAGCACATCATAAGCTTCTGAGGCTTCTTTAAATTTCTTTTCTGCTTCAGCATTCTCCTTATTTCGGTCAGGATGATACTTCATCGCTTTTTTGCGATAAGCTTTTTTCAGCTCCTCTTCTGATGCGCCTTTATCTACTTCAAGTATTTCGTAATAATCTCTATTTGTCATTTCTTATTGGCTCACAATTACTTTTGCATGCTTAATTACTTTCTCTCCCATTCTGTATCCACGTTCCAAAATCTGTAAAACAGTATCACTATGGATCTTATCATCCGATGCAGGTTGGCGTAATAGCGCATCATGAAGATTCACATCAAATGGAACTCCGGTTTCATCGATTTTCTCAATTCCATATTTTGATAATATTTCGTCAAATTTATTAGATACCATTTCTACACCGGCCAGAAAATTCTCTTCTACTTCTGTTTCTTTACTGGCATCAAGTGTTCTGAGCAAGTCATCGTTAAGCGGTAGAAAATCCTGAAGAGCTTCTGCTTTCACTTGCTCTCTAAGCTGAAATCGTTCTTTTTGAACTCTCTTGCGAACATTTTCTAATTCTGCCGCTTTACGAAGCATAGAATCTCTTGCAACAGACAATTCATTCTCTAATTCTTCGATACGCAGATCTTTCTCGTCTTTTACTTCATTAAAAGTTTTAGATGATTCAGCCTCATTGCTCGTTTCCTGATCTTGTTCCAGTACTTCTTTTTCAGAATTATCTAAAATTTCTTCCTGCTCTTTCTTGCTCATTGCTGTAATTAATGGATAGTTTTATTTATTTATTGATTAGTTAGCAAATATGATGCCACCAAGCTACACAAATTCATAAATGCCATTCTTACACAAAATCTACGGCATAAAAAAACCCGTCAGTGAAACTGACGGGTTTTAAAATTTAATTATTAAGTTTCTCTATTGTTCGCTGGCACAATCACCGGCACAAGCGGTGATACTTGGTAGTGGAATTACCTCCACATCCGGTAAAGAAGATCCAAAAGTAGCTTCAATAACCTTAATAAATTCATTTGCAAGAATAGCGTTACCACGAATATTAGGGTGAACACCATCAGTTGAATAAATTCCATTAGGTCTAAAATCGGGACTCAATAATCTTCCCTCAATACGAATACCAACTTCGCCATCTAATCCTAAAAGATCCGCAAAAGCTCCTAAAGAAGTATTAGGATTTCCGGGCAAACCAGCATTTAGGTCAAATAATCCAAATCTTGGATTTGCAGCTCCCCCATTAGCGGTTGCAACTTCAGTAGCAATAGTAGTGTTAAAAGCGTTGCTTCTAGATTGTATTGCTCCTTGCTCAGCAAGTGTTAAATAAAATTTATCTCCAGATAAGCTACCATCAGTATTAAAACCTAACGGTATAACTATTCCTATTGGTTTGGTTGCATCTCCACCAAATGGAGTATTAAGTACAGAACCAGCAGAAAGTAAAACTAATTCTCCCTCAGTAAGTGGTCTTGATTGTTCATAAGGTACTAAAGATGCTCTTTGTTGAGCATCAATTTGACCAAATACCTGAAGTTGATCAAAACATGTTTCAAGATCATCTAACTCTTCGTCTATAACAAGTATTGGATTAGTGCCCACACTATAGCTAACCAAGCGGCGATCAATATCACTTTGTTCTACACCAAAATTAGCACAACCTTGAATAGCCCCGTTTACAGAAGACAAGCCAGCATTCAACTGCCCTGCTAATGTTGCATCTAATTCAATTCTATCATAATCAATCGCTCTAAAAAATGGAATTGTTAGTACAGGAGGAATAGTAGCTACTACACCTTTTGCCGAAGTATTATTTTGGAGGTTTGACATTACTGCATTAAAGCGAGTTTGAAAATCTCCTTCACTAGTAAAAATAGCTTCGTTTGATGCACCTGAAAGAGCATAACCGAGTATATCATTACTACCAATCCACAAAGTAAAAAAAGTAGGTTGTGACGCCAATACATCTCCAATTATGGTAGATGAGCCCGGATCGCTTGCCATTCTTGCATAAAACGGATTAAAAGCAGGATTTGCTTGACTTTGAGGACCACCAGTTGCCCCTGTCAACATCTGCCCAACTTGTATTCCCGGAACACCAAAGTTATTTAGTGCTGCTTTGTTTCCTGAAAAAGTTCCTATAGGTTCTCCTGATATGACCGGACTTGGAACTTGTGCTTCAAGATCCAGTTTAAATCTACCTAAAACAGGAGTACCGCCCGGAGGTTGTGTAGAGGTATTAAAACCATTAACAGAATTAATGTCAGGCTGGTCAAAGCTATCGAATGTATCTCCATCTGCTTCTACAGCAATCTTCATTTTTGCGGCAATTAATGCCCCGAGTGAGCTTTCTTGTCCGTCGTTATACAATGCGGCGTCCATATAACCGGCTGTAAGCGAGTTACCAATGGCAATATATTTGGTAAAGTCTGCATCTCCTTGAGTTCCTGTTGCTGGAGTAGAGCCAGGAGGTAAAGGATTGTCATCTAGTCGATCATTTACCAACGAACCTTCTTGCCCATCGCAGGAATAAAAACCAACTCCTGCTACTAAAATTAACACTAATATATTTTTAAACTTTTTCATTTTTATAGCCTTTATTAATTCAAGAATTGATCAAATGTGAATGACACATAGTAGATTGCGCCTAGCCTAGGATTAGCGATAGAAGTTGTATAACGTTCATTAAGAACATTGCTTCCACCTAATTTTATAATCGTATTTAGGTCGCTAAGTTTGTAACTCACTTGAGCATCTAATGTACCGAATGCAGGAACTACACCTTCTCCAATTGAAGATTCCCAGATATATGCATCTTGCCATCTATACACTAAATTAAAACCGACATTCTCAACTACATTTCGGTTCTGAAACTTAATATTATAACGCCATTCAGGAGTGTTGTAACTGGCTCTAAATCCTTGCCTGATCAAATCATCTTGATCTAAAAGTTTATTATAAGAAACATTGCCTCCGATGGTGTATCCCCTATTTAGAGAATAATCGGCAGTAGCGGCAAAACCATGAGATCTTACATTACCATTAGCATTTATATCAAAACCATAAGACTGAGTTGCAAATGATTCATTTGCGTTATTTGGATCTTGCTGTGTTACAATTGCTTGAACCCACTCATTACTTCCAGGTTCAGAGTTATTCCCTGTATTGTATTCACTTGGATCTGGTTGATTTCTTAGTCCATCAGGAATACCTTGGGCAAATGTAACCTCTGCAATAAAATCTGTGTAGTTACTAAAATAGTAATACGCATCGATAAACAATCTTCCTCCAATTAAAGACTTGTATCCAACTTCGTACGTTGTAAGTTTTTCAGGTTCAAAATCTTTGAAATTAAATACTTCAACTTGTGCCAACGCATCGTTGAGATTTCCACCGGCAGCCAGAATTCCTCTTGCAGCAGCAACTCCCGTATAAACTGGGTTTGATTCAAATCTATATCGATCTACCAAATCAGGATTACTACCAACTAGTCGTCTGGATACAACATCTAAGTCAATGAATTGATCTTGAGTTGTTGGAATTCTAAAACCTCTTTGCACAGAGGCTCTAAAATTATGAACATCTGCAATTGTTAAAATGGCCGATGCTCTTGGAGAAAATTGACCATCAAAGTATTCGTTTTTATCGTATCGTATCGAAGCACTAAGATCTAAATCCCCATCTAATACTTGCTTTCCCCCTTGAAGATACGCTCCCCATTCATCGATATTATATTCCTCTTTTGCCACTATATCTTTGTATGCAAATAACGTTCCTTCTGATTGAAGTGCATATCTTCTTACATTTACTCCCCCAATTAACTGTACTTTTTCAGGATCAATAACGCTTTGAAAATTATAAAGCCCTTCTGCATGATAAAGATTTGATTTATCTAAAAACTTAGCCCCTCCTTCAGATATTGGAGTTTTTATAATTTCTTTTGCGGCATCCTTGAAAGCCTGATCATTTGGAGAAGGCTGTCTATCATCAGCAAATATACGAGCAGAAGCATGCGATTCTTCATAATCCTGCCCGGCTAATCTAGCAGTAATAAACCCTTCTAAATAATTAGGCAAATATAGTTGTTGATTTACTAAAGAAACCAATGTATTTGCTGCATATGTATCTCCTGCGTCTTCTTGAGTGGTATAAGCTCTTATAAAAAAATCTGGATTTCTTAACTCAATTTTTGCCGTCCAAATATTGAAATTGTCCAATACAAATCGGTCATTTGCGGTATAAACGGTACTTCCAAATCCTGTATTATATTGAGCTAGAATTTCATAGTCGTCATTAATTCGGTAATTAATTCCGGTACCAAATTTCAAACTTTCTGTTGTGTTATCAACAAAAGAGCTTTCACGATATCCTGTAGGTGTAAAAGCACCATCTGCACCATCAGGAACTAACGATCGAGTAGCTAAAGCTGTTGCACTACCTTGAGCAATCGCTGCATCTGCTACTATTCCTGTTGTAACTGTAAAATCTCCATAAGTATTTAAACCGTCGTATAATCTTGGAACAGCAGCTTCAGATCTAGAAGTAGCACCTCTTTCTAATAATCCACTTTGGTCCCTGTAATCTTGTCCTACAAAGTCCTGTGCTCTCAAGTAGGACGCTGTTACTTTAAAAGCAAATTTATCATTAAAAGAGTCCGCATATCGTAAATCGTAAGATTGATAAAGCTGTGGATTACTTTCCACTTCACTATCAATATGATTTACACCTAATTTAGTATTAAAGGAAAGTCCTTTGTACTCAAATGGACTTTTACTATTCATCAATAAAATACCGTTTAAAGCATTGGGGCCATACAAAGCTGAAGCAGCGCCCGGAATCAATTCTACACTTTCTAAATCCAGCTCCGAAATACCTACAATATTACCAACAGCGAAGTTAAGCCCCGGTGCCTGGTTGTCAATACCGTCAATGAGTTGTACAAAACGCGTGTTACCATTTGCACCAAATCCTCTTGAATTTATTGATTTGAAAGTGATACTTTGTGTACTGAAATCCACTCCTTTAAGATTTCCAATAGCATCATAAAAACTTGGGGAGGCTGTATTCTGAATTTCTACCACATCCAATTTCTCAATAGAAACAGGAGATTTTAGAATACTTTGTTCAACCCTGGAAGCAGAGACTACAACTTCTTCACCTAAAAAAGTTTGTTCTTCCATGCGAACTTCTAATCCCGTTGTATTGGAATTCGAAATATCTATTTCTTGGGTTTGAAAACCCACTATTGAAAATACAAGAATAAGTGGTGGATCTTGTTTAATGGAAAGTGAAAACATTCCATTTCCATCGGTAGTTGTACCAATCAGTTTATTTTTTACGCGGATATTTACGCCCGCAAGTGGTTCTCCGTCAACGTCTAGTACCTGGCCCGATACTTCAGTTAGTGCTTCTTTTACAGGCTCAACATTATTAGCCACAGAAACATACGAAAATACGAGAACCATGCTTAATGCAAGCATACATCGTATTAATTTACTCATAATTCTAATCCTGATTTATTAGTGTTGTAGTCTTACTTACCTTTTTTGCGGTTTTGATGATATTTTTAACCGCACTTTAGCAAAGAAACGTTGGTTTATCGGATTATGCAAGCGCTTTCATAAAATAAAGTGAAACTTTTAGCTAATCCAATTTTGACAAGATTTAGTATGTTGAATTGTATATCATTCAAAAAAAGTATTTTCTAATGTTATTCAAAAAAACTTCTCTACTATTTTTCCTTTTTATCACATTATACATCAATGGGTTATCTCAGAATTCGAGTTTAAAATATTTGGCATTGGGAGATTCTTATACAATAGGAGAATCAGTTGATGAAGATAAAAGATGGCCGGTTCAACTTGCCGAAGCATTGAATAAAAGTGGCTTTAGTGTCGCTGATCCTAAAATAATTGCGAAAACCGGCTGGACAACTGATGAGCTTCGATTAGCGATAAAAGAACAGAATCCTGAAAATGATTATGCTCTCGTATCCCTTTTGATAGGAGTTAATAATCAGTATAGAGGATATGCCATTGATCAGTACAAAAAGGAGTTTAAAGAATTATTGGAGCAGGCTATTTCTTTTGCAAAAAGCGATCCCAAAAACGTTTTTGTAGTTTCTATCCCAAATTATGGCGTAACTCCTTTTGGAATGGAAAAAGGGGAAGACAAAATTCGGAAAGAGCTATTGATTTATGATTTCATTGCTGATTCAATTTCATCTGAATACAATATTCCTTTTATTAATATTACTTCGGTTTCTGAACAAGCAAAAACAGATAATTCTTACATAGCTAACGACCAATTGCATCCATCCGGGAAGCAGTATAAAGAATGGGTGGAGATTATTGAACCGATCGTAAAAAAGATTTTAAAAGATTAATTAATGTACTAATTATGACTCTTCAACTTACTAAAATCAAGCCTTGGCAAAATTCTTCTTTTTCGAGCAGGTTGAATTTTACGGCATCCAGAGAATACAAAATTGGATGGGTATGTTATGTTGTCTTTTATCTTTTAGCAATAACATCAGATGATTTCGGGTTTGGATGGTTTGAAATTCCGGGCTTCATTATTGCCGTTGCTTCTTTACTTATAACGGTCTTTCCATATTCGATGGCCAGGAATTTTGGTTCATTTATTTTTACTGAAAATGGCTTTACTTTAGCGCCCAAAAAACAAGCTGAAAATTTACCTTCATCTCCGGTGAAACTTTCCGGCATGAAAGAGATTCAATTTCATTATGTGTATTCACTGCGTATTGTCTCTGCTTTTCATATTATTCAATGTGTTTTGGAAAATGAAGAAGGCGAGTTCTCAAACTTTGGATTTGTCATTAAAAACAGGGAACAGGAAAAACAATATCTGGAGTATTTGGATAGTTGGTATCGACAAGGATTAACTATCAAAGAATCAACTGCACAGGGACAAAGAGTATTTAAATTAAATAAGGGAAAGAATTATGAAGAAGTTCAACAAATTAAACAGGAATATGGAATCAGTTGGTAGGTCAATTAAATTCGTATTATTAGTTTTACCCGTCTTACTTTTAACGAATTGCAATACAACAGCTCAGTCAATTGTTGAAAATCCTCAACGAACAATTTCAATCAATATGGCAGCGACAGAATTAATACCCGCTGACCTAATTGTTTTTTCTATCAATATTAATGCTGAAGAAAAGACTCCTGAAGCCGCTTACAATGCTCACAAGAAAAGAGAAACGGTGTTAGCTTCCCTCTTGAAAGAGTTTGATATCAAAGAAGAAGACATCCATTTTCAGCCAATTAGAATGAATAAACGAACAAACTATAACAACAATCGCCAGGAAGTGTTTACTGTTCAAACCAACCAGCAAGTGAGCGTTAGTTTTTCTGATTTTAATATTTATGAAAAGATCCAGGTTACTTTGATTAACAATGGATTTGATTCTTTTAGCGGAAACTTCTCGTCTTCAAAAATGGATGAAGGAAAGGAAAAAGCACTTGTTTCTGCCATTCAGAACGCAAAAGAAAGAGCGCAGTTCATTGCAGATCAGTCAGGAGTGAAACTGGGAAAAATAACAACTATCAACTATTCGGAATATCAGATTAGTCGTCCTCAAATGGCAATGGAAGCAGATGTTTTTAGGTCGAAAGCTTCGGCTCCCTCTATGATGGATTTTGCCCAAACGGTATCTGTTACGAGCAATATTTCAATCAATTTTGAGATTGTGGAGTAGATTGGAGATCTAAAGGCTTAATTAAAGTACGCACGTGATTATTAAAGTACGCACGTGATTAATCACGTGCGTACTTTAATCTATCAGAAAGAGACATCTCTTTATTCTCGTTCCGTAGCTCAGCTACGGAATGTCCAACAGGAGCTCTGCTCCGAATAATTCGGGATAAAATTATATTTCTCAATCCGCTTTTGACCGGGATTACAAGGGATTTTCAGGATGAGCAGGATTAAAGATGGACTGAGAACTACATCCTGTTAATTCTATAATCCCGGAAATCCCGGTTCAACGAATGGAGGAGTTAAATTAGTCTGGTGGCACTTCGGTCTGACGACTTTGGCTCGTCTGACCGATTTTAGTTTTAACACTGAGCGTGTGGAACTAGTGTCGTTAATGGTTAATTGGTATAGTCGTTATTTAGACCAGAACCAAAAGGTGAGGAATTTAACTCATCTTACCAATTAACCAATAACTTAAGCCAAATTATATGCAAAGCTTGTAATTAAATTATTGCCATATTTTCTTTATGGTAGCAACACTAGGGTGTTATGTAAGTGTAATCCCATTGCGTGTTGACCGGGATTACAAAGGATTTGGGAGTTGAGATCTTAGAGGAGGGAAATTTTTTAAGAATGA
>TARA_R110002110_G_scaffold112168_2_pt1 | contig 16059 bp, 16 predicted proteins | sample TARA_R110002110 | Tara Oceans TARA_R110002110 (sample SAMEA4397330) | marine metagenome | biome: Polar Biome; feature: [SRF] surface water layer (ENVO:00010504); material: water (ENVO:00002006), including particulate matter (ENVO:01000060) such as... | depth 5 m
AACACCTTTGTTAGCAATCTGTGATTTTGGTGTATTAATAAATGCTAAACGCTCTTCTGCTGAACTAAACCCTTTAAGAACAAATTCTATTTCTTCAGCTTCTCGACGAAACTTTTCTAAATTATCATGCTGTGCTTTACTCAATGTTCGTTTTGATTCTAAGTCGTTGATAGCCCCTCTTAACCAGTTTATTCCCACAGGTGTGTCTTCGTCAGGACCACGTCCTGCCAAGTATTCTTGTCGCCTCTTAACAGACGCATCTGCTTTAGGAAGAACATTTTCTTGTAAAAATTTTATTCTGTTATTTGCTCTAGCTACACCAAAAAGATTGGCTTCTATAGCTTTTTTACCCATGTAATCCATGTATGTTTTTATTGCATTTGCGCCTTCTGCAACATGAGCCTTTTTACTTACTACTCCTGTAGTATACATTTCAAAAACTTCTTCTTTAAAAGCTTTGTATTCTTGCCCTTGGAATATTCCTGTTTGTACAGATTTGATCGCACGATTAAGCGGAGTCATATTAGAAGGATCAATACCCTGCCCTTTCAGATACGCATTATACAGCCCTGAACTTGCCTTAACCGCCTCTGCATTATGTAGCTTTGCTTTATTGTGGACACCTGCGGCAGTTGGTCGCCCATTCACCTGCTGTCTGGTCAACATTCCCGGTGAACTTGCTATACGATCTGCCGCACGACGAATCATATTACCTATATCGCCTCTAAATATATTATTTTTTAAAAGGAAAAAAGGATGCTGACCTCCAAATCGTAATGTTTCAGCCCGAGTTCCTGTTGGCTGGAAGGCATCTGGTTGCCAGCTTTTACTATAAGTTACCAAAGCTTCGTACTGGTTTTTCTCAGCAGTCCCATGCATAGTAAAACCAAAAATCATATCATCGTATTCTTTCTGACTTTGTTGGTCAGTTTTTTCTATTAACCTTTTTAAATGACTCGTTTCACTTTCACCTTTTAAGCGTTCTACATAAGGATTTATTGCGCCCATATCTTTTATATAAGGCTGTATTACATTATGAGCATCAACAGCATCTTGATGTAAGAACCAGTTGTCTGCCAAGAAATCTAATTTTGCTTTGCCAACACCACCAGCTATACTACCAATAGCACCTCCTAATAATGCCCCGCCAGCTATTGCAAGATAAGGTTCATAAACAGGATTAGTAGGATCAAGTTGTGCTCTCATTGTTTCGGCTGGGCCAATAGCTAACACACCAACTTTTGCACCTCGTTTTGCCCCTTGAATAAACCCTAGACCTTTTGCCAGTGGAATAGGAACTAAATTTATTGGGTCCATAAGATTACCAAAAAAGCGTGACCAACCGTGATTTTCAAAAGACCGCCTACTTTCGTTATTTCGGTCAATAATTTGCTTTCTAACTGCTGTTTCTGCCGGACTACGTGACGTTATAAATTCATCATAAAAACCTTCATACCCAATGAGATTATCATCGGCTGGATTATACCCATCAACAGGTCTGTAATCACTATAGTCGCCAACCTGATTATGAAACATTAAACTTGTTGCTACCTGACCAACAAATGTATCAGTCTGCATAGCATTCCAAATACGATCACTTGTTTCTAATCTTGACAGTGGTGTTTGGCCTGTAGATTGTCTCTGCGCCTCTATTGCTTGTAAACGCCCGTAAAAATCAACCATTAAAAAGGACTCGGTATTGGAAGTTTTAGTGGTGGAGCTGAAAGATTAGATCGCTTTCCAGTATATAATTTGTTTTTGCCTCCTGTTATCTGATTTTGGCGTTCAGCATCGTGCGTTTTAGATACTTCTACTTTATTTCGTAATCGTTCTCTTTTATTCCATTCATTCCCAACAATATTCATTACACCATTTGCATACTCTTCTTCTAATCTAGGAGATAAATCTATCTCAATAGGTTTGCCTTTGTTGAACATAAGATTATCTAATCGCTCATCGTTTTGAACACGAACCCAATAAATAGGTTTTCCTGTTTGTTTATTATATTTACCAGAATTTTCAAGAAATATATTCGTACCCCATCTGTAGCCATCTTTAGGTCTTTTTGCATTTTTAGGTAATTGTTTTTTTAATTCTTCTGTTGCCGCATCCTTAATCCATACAGTGCTTCGCCCCCCTATATCTGTTGGGCTTGGTACCCAGAAATGACTTTCAACAGCATCTTTACGTAATCTCCAATCACCACTTTTGTGCTCTCCAATCGGTGAGGCGTATAATGTCCACCCCCAACTACCTAAGTTTTGAGATTTTAGGGTGTCTGTAATAGCTGATTTTAAAGCAGACTGTCTATCGCTATCACTTATGACTCCATCACCCGCAAAAGCCTGAAGATTAGCCATCCATTTAGAACGAGAAGCGGTTCGAAATTCTTGGGGAGCCGATGCAAAAGTTAATTCTTTTGGTGTACTAACATCAACAGCAACATCAGCACCGTATTTCGCGCCACTAAAAGCTCTCAATGACTTATCCATCCAATCATTGCCTTCACCCACTACATACTTTGCATTTGCATTTTCCCAATCAGAATTAAATAACTCATCGAGTTTTTTAGTATTTAGTGTGCCATTTGCATTGATATACTCACTTCCCAAATTTCTTTTTACTTGATCAAATGGGTCGCCTTTGTCCTTTAAAATATTCTGGACGGCTGTTAAGGCTTCTTTACTTCCAAAACCATCTTCGTTTCCGAGTCTCGATATCTGTTCTAACTGTAAAAATGTTTTAGACCCAAGCTGTGCGCGTAAATGTTTTACTCCACCACGATTATAATAACTGGAAAATAATGAAACACTTCGCTCTATAGTTTGTGGATTAAAACTCCCCGCTCCTTGAGTTCCTTGTATCATCATATTAACACCCGCATCAGGTATACCTAAATTCATATTGGCCAACCATGTATCTGGATGCTCAGGGTTTTCAACACCTAAATGCCGAAGAGCTTGTATAACATATTTTCCATTGGCCTTTCCCGGCTCTAAGCTATATTGATGACTATAGGCATTTATATACGGACCAAGATCTCTAGATAATTTTATCTGATCCTGTGCGGCCTTGCGGAGAGGTATGAGAATATTGTTCAAATAACGATACAATTGATCTTTATCTGGATTATCCCAATTATCTCCTAACATTACTGTAGCGTCTCGTCTTAGTATTTTTGATAAAAATTTTATTTCAAGCTTACTCTTAGTAATAAGGCGTGTTGTAACTACGTCTTTATTTTCCTTCATTGCAAATTGAAGAGTAGACCTTAAAAACGAATTAATATTTTTTTCGCCTGTAATATTGTAATCTTTTATAAACTTTGTAGCATATTTATATTCATCTTTATAATTAACAAGTGCTCTATTCAGATAAAGGTTTTCCTCTTTATATAATTTTTTTTGTTCTGCTTTGTTCGCTAAATCTAATTCTCGAGCCGAATCCCGGTGTCTTATATTTTCGTTCTGGTGTAGATTACTTATTTGAGATGTAATTATACTAAGCTGTTTGGTTGCGGGAAATGCGTCAAATGCCTTCCTTTCTTTTGGCGGCATCTTACTTACTAAATCTTTTATAGATTGCTGTATCCTTAGTGGCTGGCGTTTAAGATTAGTTGTCATTAACGAAGTAGCTATTATATTTGCATTAATTTTTAATTCTTCTGCTTCTAAACCTTTCGCCTGACTTTCATAACGGTTTATAAACAATGCTAAATTCTGACGTTCTTGCCCGTTCAAATCCATTAAAGTAGGATTTTCTTTAAATATTATTCCCTTACCAGCGGCAATTTGCTTCGATATTTCTGCTCTCTGAATATCCGGTAGATCAGTATACCTCGAAAAAAAATGCATGGCACCAAGACTGCGTTCTACTGCCTTTACACGAATCTCTATTTCGTCTGGGCCTATATAGGGACGCAGTTTTTCAAGATTGTCCATCCAATTTTTATGCGCTTTTGCATAAGCCGCCATATCATCCGACCCAGCTAAAACATGGTTACGTAATTCAGTGTGGGCTATATCTATTAATTGTTCAGTAGATCGCTCTGTTTGATTATCAACTCGCTGTTGATGCTTATTGCTTAATGACGCATAGTATTGTCTTTGGCGTTCACCAGAATAACTTGCGACATCATTTTTAACTGCTGGAAGAACAGATTCTAGAGTTGTCTTTAAATATGATGTAGACTCTTCTTGAAACTTCTCAGGATCATGCCGATATTTTATACTTAAATCTTGTAATTCCTTAGATACATCTAATTGCAAATCATTCGTATATTTAGTTACAACTGATTTATAGTATGCTTTATTAAAAAATGTATCTTGTGGAGGTAAGTTATTTGGAGCAATAACTTGATCGTTTGAATCACGCATTAAATTATGATCTGCGGCAGATTCCACACCAGCTATAGTAGCTACTTCTGACCCTTTTTTATATGCCATTTCCCCCAAAGCATTCATAACACGGGCTGTGCCTAACATACTTTGAGCTTCAATTTGACCAGCTTTTACAATACCTGCTGTATTAACTGAACTAACAGGCTGGACACTAACTTTACTTACATATGGTGTAATAGCCATTAGACAATTACCTTCTTGCTGGAGACTTTGCTGGGGACTTTAATCTGATGCGCTTTGTAAGCACCTTGCAAAAGCGTTCCTGCTGGTTGAAGCCAAGCAGTACGGCCCATACCTCTAAAAGCAGACCCTTCAATGTTTGCCATCCTTACTGCCTGTTCATAATTACCAGCCTTAGTTTTCCCTAAAAGACGTATTCTGTCTATATCGGTTTGTGCTGTTTTTTTGCTTGTGTCTTCAATTGTTAAAAAAGAGGCACTGCTGTAAGGGTCGTAATCAACAGCATTAATATTAGTAGCTAGTATTTTTCTAAGTTCTAATTGTCGGTCGCTCTCTTGATTTAACGCCTGTAGTTCTACCATACTTTTATTTGTTTGGGCTGTCTCTGCTTGAATCCTACTTGCTTGTGCTCCAGCCCTTGCTTGTCTTTTTGTGGCTGAATACTGTGATGCCGCACTTGCCGCGCTTGCCGCCAATACTGCTAAATCCCAACTCATGCTAATATCTCCTTCCAAATACTAAGGATTGTTCCCTTTAAAGGAGCCGTCTGAGTTATGGTAACTTGTGCATCGCGTGTCCAACCGCCACCAAAGAACTGATATGTCCCAGTAACGGATGCTGGACTAGTGCTTAAATCATCATCAACTTGCCTAATTAGAAAATCCTGGCCGTTCACAGCAAAGTTAGCTGTGTCATAAACTTCAATAATAATTTCACCAACCATCTTTTGTGACCCTCGCATATTACCTCTTGGTCCTTCGATGTTTGCTGGCATATCAATTATCTTACGGGTAAAGTCTAAACCCGCTATCGGGGCTGTCCCTGACTCGTTTAAAGTAATTCTTCCTGAAGCGGCAACGGTAAAATTACCGTGGTAAATATTACTATCAACACAAGAGACACTTGAATTAATAAGGTGAGATAAGCCTCCCCATATATTGCCAGAGACATTACTTAATGTTGCGGAACAATCTAATGTTTTAAGAAAATTAAATTTCTCTAAGTAATAAAACTGTTGATAAGTCTGTGCTGAAACAGCCAATCGTGTAGAATCAGATGTTGCAATTGTCAGCAAACCTGTTGGGCTACTTTCTGTAATTGTAACAATATTAGCACCGGGGTTAGCCACAGTAAATAAACTGTGACTATTAATAGTAGTATATATATTATCCGCAGTCGTATCGTTGCTTTCATTGGGTCGCCACCCTGTACTTTCTGATGGAGATGACCCACTTATAGCTTCTGATGTAAACGTATATGCAGTACCATCTGCTATGGTAATCGTTATTGTTGTACCAACCGCAATATTCGCATAATCAGTAACCGTGATTGTTCCATTTTCTCGTACATTTTGATTATCACGTTTAACAGAAACAAATATTTCGCCATTCAATTCTGTAACACTTTCAAAGCTACCGCTAGTTTCCCAAGGAATCCAAGCCGCAATCTTTTCAGATCGAACAGAATGATAAATAGAAATATTACCGTCTGCATTAACAATAACATTAAATTGTTCCGGGCCAGTATCGTTACCGTAAAAGACCTCCTGATCCTGAACATCATTAATCATATCATTAGATACTAAACTGATCGGTTCAGCAGTATAAGACTGTTGTAAATCGTTCCAAAGCAATTCTCTAACAACTTTACCAGTATCCTGCACAAAGAGCGTAGCACCGTCATACCGCTTAGGTGGGGCTTTCGCGCACCCATAGGGTACAGTAAAACGAGGATTGAAGTTAGAAGGGCTTACAGGGGTCGTATTAGACTCTTGAATGTAATGTATACCACTGTCTGTAAAAACTATTAAATGACGGCCTGAATGTAAATGGATGATCTCAGACACACTATCAGAACCTAACGGAGCTTGGATACTTTCAGAATCAAGGCCAGTACCTACATTAAAATTAAAGAATCCGTTTGTTTGAGAAGAAAATAAATGGGACGGTAAGTCTCTTGAACCCCCAAACCATAGCCTTCTGGGGTGAAAGGCACATGATTTAGCATAACCTCTCGCCGCAGAAAAAACATTTTCGTCCCAATCTGTATCAGCACTCGTTCCTGAAAGTGTTTCTCTAACTGTAACGGTAATATGTGTAGTATCAGTAAAGGCCGTTACATCACACTCTTTCCCTTTATACCGAACAATCGACCCAACATGAGCAGACACAAATGAAGCGGCAGAAGCAGTTAATGTGACCCCTGTACCTGTTGTTGCACTCGATGCTAATGTGGTTGAATCGTCAGCAAATTTATAAAACGGCTGATAACGGGGATAACCAGAACTATGATTTTCAAAAGCATAGGCGGCTATTGTAAATGTAGACGCTCCAGTACGTAAAAGTTTCTGCATCGCAAAATCTTGGTGAGTGATAATTGTTGTGTCACCCGCTGACGTAAGAGCCATTTCCCACATTGTAGTCGCTGTCCAAGGCTGGGACGTAAGAGTCTGCAACAAAGTTCCAGTGGGATTGAATATTTTTAATTCGGTATTAGAAAATGCAAATATATAAAGCTGAGTCTCATTAAACCTTAACTTCTCTAAACGGGTATGCCCTGTAAGTTTCGCTTGATAATCTGTTCCCGGACGGCGACGAGCACCACCTTGGACCAAAGGGGAGTTATTAAGTAAACTTTCGCACGAATTATTATAAACACCAACATCTGCACGAGACATCATACGAGGGTCAAGCTGACCAGAAGAAAAATTTGTTTGGAAGGTTGTGGCTCTTAAAGGCATATTTTACCTCCGAGCAATAATAAAACGGCTTGTTGTAATAGCATGGGTCGTATCAGACTGACCGTCTTGACTTCTTGCTTTACGTAAAGCGTATTCTGCTTTCTGTTGAAAGGTATCCGCCATATCTGGCTTACCAGCAACAGACATGGCGAATATGCTTGCCAATTTTAATTCTGCCGCAAATCTAAAATATGGAGGCCAATCTTGTTCTATTGCGCGAAAAATATAATTCATTGTAAGAATGTTGTTTTCGTCATAATTACAATAAATTTTATCCCCGTAAACCTCGTAATCAAGGTCTGTGTCATTAACAGTAACTCTGCGTATTAGAAGTGCTGAAGCAGGTTTTTGCCATGCATCAGACCATAAAGAGTCAGGGGTTTCTGCAAGATGTGATAAGTCTTCCTGCGTTGTTGCAAATGACCAAGGAGTATCTGTTAGAATATCTTCTATAGCTTCATCGTAAATATGTTCAGCAACTATTGCGCCTCGACTACTGCCATCAAAAGCGGCAATAGGATCAGCCCCGATAAGAACCAATCCCTTTGATGCAACAGCAATATCAGTAGTCGCTACACTCATTTAATTACTTTCAGGAACAGGCGGGACTCAGGTCGAAACCAGAAAAAAACCTTCGCCCCGCCATACTCCGGCGTGGAGTTCCTAGTCTGAATCAGTTACAACAATCGCCGTTCCATCCGAAACGTCGACGGCTGTTCCGTTATTAGACAGAACCCACATCAGTGTTCCAGCGGTTACAGAAGTAGGTACGGCAACTGTGCCACCAACTTGCTGTTGTATTATTAAATCACCAACATTCAGAAAATTTACTGCGCTGTTGAAATAAGCCGCTGTGTTAATCGTTGCCGCCGTGTCGAGGGAACGGTAAAAATAAACATTAAACCCTCCTCCTGCTGACAATTTGACAAGTCCGTCTGCGCTATAAGCCATAATTCAAATACTCCTTTATCATGCGCTGTTATAAACACGCTCAATGCAAGCCGTATCATCGATAAGACCAGCACCATGCGACATTTTAGCCAGCACTTGATTAGAATCATACTCAGCAAGATAGTCTATTCGCTGTGAGTAATCCTGACCGATTGCATGACCAGTTGAGGAACGATGATAAAAGAAATTCTTAGCATCGCTGGAGCCGTCAACAGGTAAGTTCTCATGTGGGAACCAATTAAAGCCTAACCACTTCTTAGCTGTAACGCCTTCAAACCAAAGCTGTTCACTTTGGACATAATCTGCATTTGAAAATTCATCAAGATCAAGCAGATCGCCCCAAGCTTCCCAACAAACACAAGCATAAAGCTCACCGTCAAAAGGAATAGAAGCATTACCGAAGTTTTCCATCATTCCTATTGGGGTAGCCGCCGCAGAAAATGTTTCTGCCGAACTTACATTGTTTGAGTTAGCTGACGCATCCATAGCTGTGAGAATGATAGTATCAGTATCTTTACCCATAGCCGCCGCAATATTCTTAGCCTGAACACCACGTTCGTCGTGTTGGATTTTTAACTCATCAAGATCGTCAATCATTACTGATGCATAACGGTCTTGTAGAGTTACTTCAACAGGTGCGTGAGAAGCTTCAGACCGAGGAACCTTGCCGTTTCGGGCCTTAGTTCCAACGTCTACGTTCCCAATAACCTGAAATGTAGTAGATTCACCACTGATACCAGCTTTGGTACGAATGGTATTACGCAGTTTGGAACCCATTTGTTGATATTCCATATGCGCTTCAGATTCAAATTGCTTTACAAATGAATCATTGATGTCTGGAAAAGCCATACTTTCCTCCAAATCGTTGAACACAAGAGTTAAAATTAATACGGGTGTCGTCGGATTCTTTGGACGGGTATCCTAATTAGGGCCGCATTCCGAAACTTCGGGCCGATGGTAACTATAAAAAAATGACCTGCCTAAGTCAACAGGTCAACGCACAAAATAATTATGTGCAAGTTTACTCAGGGAGAATTATCTAGCCAAAGCAGTAAATCCAGCCTCAACACGCTTTACGAAACTGTCTTCACGATGTCTTGGATCACGGTAACGCGGGTCTTTTTGCATGTTCTGTAGCTCTTCAAGAGTTAAAGCACCTTGATGTTTCTCATCTCCGCCGTCAAGAGTCGCGCCATTAGTCTTATCAATTACTTCTTCCATAGCCATAATAAACTCTCCAGAAATAGCTTGCCCTACTACCGCATTGTAAGCATTTTCAGAGAGGTTCGCCTTCGTCCACATATCTACACGCTCAATCCGAGCACTGGCATTTTCACCAAGTTTTGCAGTTTCTGCTTTTTTATCTGGCATCATGGCAAGTTCGTTAGCAACATATAGACTAACAACCTTATTGTATTGGTCTGGGGATAAACCAATATCATGGGCTAATACACCAAATTCTTTTAGCTGGGGGTTGTCTTTATTCATATTAAACTTTGTACCTTCTGGTACTAAGTCTGTACTTGGCTCAAACACATACTCTTCAGCAGTCTTTGGCACATCCTTACGTTTAGTCTTTTCTATCTTTGCTGAGATTTCAGCCGTTAGGTCTTCATGCTTCTTTCCAAAAGCACTCGCAATCTCATTGTAACCTTTACTTAATTTCTCAACATCAGTTTCACCACGGTCTGCGTTCCAATATTTTTCAGGAACATATTCAGGCCGTGTTGCTGTTTCTGTATCAACTTCTTTAGTTTCAGTCTCTTCTGCTGGGGCTTCTTCCTCTACAGCTTCAACCATATTTGTACTGTCTTCACTCATCGCCAGAGTCCTTTCCTAATTCTACACGCTTCTCAATTTCAGCAACTATAAACCGTTGCCCTTCCATATGCATAAGAGTGTCAGGTGTAATGCCCGGACCTCCTACACTATAGATACTGATTTGTTTAAGATGATTCAAGACAGCTTTTCCCGGACCTGTAGAAAAAGCAGCTCTAAACATTTTATTTAATTTAACAGTTTCTTGACTTACTTCACGCCGTGGTTTCATTAAGGCATCAACTCCTTCATTTGTGACATCATATCGCCAGCACTAGCCCCGCCTTGACCTGCCATCTCACCAGTTTGTTGAGCAAGCTCTTGAGCTTTTTCTTCTGGCATCAAGATAACGGGATCAACTTCGTACCAAGGCGCAAGTTTTTCTGAGAATTTCCTTGGGTCTACAATAGTTTGAACAGTCGCAGGGCCAAATAGCTCCCCTATTGTACGAACATAATTAATGTGCTGTGAAATATCTTCGTTACGTTGCGCTCTCATCATGGGAGAAACAGCACGAATGCTAATCTCTCGTCCATCCATTTGCGGAAGAGTAATACGACCCTGTTTCTTCAGTATATATAAAACTCTCTTCATTAACGGCAAAACTAATTCAGCTTGCAAGCGTCCATAAGTACTTCCTAACTGCCGAGATAACTCTCCCATTCTTTCAGCAACTTCAGTAGCAGAAATTGGTGTCCCTTCTCTTCGGCCTAGTGTTTCATTATACAACGCTCTGTTAATATTATGGCGCATATCATTAAGAACAAGCTGGGCTACATCAAATGATCCGGGGAATTGTAATGGCTCAAGACCACGGCTTCCTGCTGATCTAGGAATAACTGTACCGGGAATTAAACGAATGTTAGCTGGGTTTAAAACGCCGTCATCATCTCCCTGCCACACACCAGAGACAGCAAGTTCAGCATTCTCTAAGATTAATTGGACTGTAAGATTGCAGGTTTTGATTGCAGATAGGCCATTAAATATTGGACCCCTGCCATATATTTCACCTGCTGTTTTAGCCCAACGAAAACTAACCCAAGGATTAGACCCAATACCGGAGTACGTTTCGCTATAGATTTTATGCTCACTAGATTTAAGGTAGACACAATAATGGTGGGTTTCTGTTATTTCAGACCAATCTCTTGCACAAACTTCTGAAAGAACGATTTCCTTATGAGGCTCTTTATCAATTACTTCACGAAGTTCTCTATTCAAAACAGCTTCAGGCCATATAGTTTTAATATTATCAGCGCGAACATTACGTTTTCTATACTGTGCTCCGATTGAATCATAGGGACCGCGCTCTAAAGCTACATGACTTAGAGGAACAGCACTAAATTTAAGCGGGTGGACTGCATCACCTTCCTCAATAGTCATATTGCCTGTGCCAATAGCAACATCAAGCATAGCTTCATGGACTTCTTGGCTAAAATTAGAATTGTTAATAACATCAAAAGCATAATCAGTTACTTCGTCTAACTCTCCTTGCAACTGAGCAGTCTCTTTTTCATCAAGCTGTCCCATCATTTCCGGTGCTGGTTCCAATCTAGTCCACCGTGAATTATTGGGAACAATCCCTTGAACCATACGAGAAGCAAATTCCTGAGTACCAACAATAGCTGTTTCGTCAAAGATTAATTCATCAGCACGCTGGCCCGGAGACAAATTAGTGAAACCATTATGTCCGGGCAGACAATAATCATAGCAATCTCCCCATATTGGCTCCCAATTACGCCGTAGTGCGAGTGCTCTATCTTCACCCGCAACCATTTCCTTCACACTTTTCATTGCCATTATGTAATGTATCCTCTACGACCACCAGAAAATAAAGAATTGTTCGCTCGTCTAGCATTCCTTTGAGATATGTATCTTGCGTCTTCTTCATCTTCTTGCAAACTTAACCTTGGACCAATTATTTCCTCTGTCGGTATTAGTGGCTTCACTTTTTTAAATTTACCTTTAACAGATTTAGGTACAACCCTATCATCAGGTATAAAATTCCCCTCTCCGGGCAGGGGATCACCCTCATGTCTAATTGACCCATCAAGGTTTCTTGGGGCTTTATCATCATAGCCTCCCATTAATCCCCTACTCACGAGGTGCTCTGCTGGTCCAGTATACTTTGTTAATCCATCAGAGTTTTTTGGGGCATCATCAGCAGGGAGTAATCCTGATCCGATGTCTGGGTCAAAGTCTTTTAATGCAAAACCTTGTTCAGAATATCTTTCTGTATTAATAGTTTTATCATCAGAACTAACACTTGCAGTGGTATTTTTTTCTTTTGGTGTTGTTATTTCAAGCCCATCTTCCGCGCTAAGAGTAAGAGTAGGTGCTCCAATTGTGTCATTAAACACGGCTCCTACTTTGCCACCTAAATAACCCCCAAGAGGGCCACCTAAAGCTTTCCCAATACCAGAACCTAGCAAACTTCCAAGACTAACACTTGCGCTTAATGGTTGATTAATCTCATCAAGAACACTTCCCGGCCTAGCACCGGAACCCCCTCCCTCATAATCATCTACACTTATAGTTTTATTTGTTGTGGCATCAATAAATTCCCGGTCGCCTGTCTCTGGATTAGCATCTTCACCCAGTGCCTTACTAAGCCTATTTAGATTTTCTATATGCTGGTCAGATTCTTGAGTACCCATCCATCTATCTATACCTGAACCCTCGCCCATTGCGGAACGATACGTTCTACCCCCTCCGAGAACTTCCTCAGATTGTCTATTCAAAGCATCAGCAAGCGATTCCTTTGACGGGTCATACTTTACATCATCAAGCCCTTCTTCCATCGCACTAGACCTGTAGTCGGAATCACCGCCACCGTCGTCTGAACCTGAATCGCCTCCCATTAGAGACTCCCCCCTTTTCCTAGCACTTCATCTTCCTCATAACCACGATAACCGCCTGACATCAAAGATTTAGAGCCGCGCAACTTTCTTGACCTAGCAGACTTCTCTTCTTTTGCTAAATCCTCTTGCAATTTAAGTCTCTTTTTTTCTTCGTTTTTAAGTCTAGTTAATTCAAGGTCTTCAACGGGCTGTGCTATGTTCTTCATGTCATCACTACCAAAAATTCTATCCATTAGCTTCCTCCTGCTCGAACATGACCGACCCACCGCGTTTTCTCAACGCACAAAATAACTGATACGGCGTTACAGCGGGACAAAATTGCAATCCAAGCAAATGTTTTGCCCAAGTAACACAGTAGATTGGCAACCTAAAATTAAAAGCAATACCATTGCTATACTCAGACTCATAAGAAACCATCCCACCGCTTTGAGAGGCTTGATGGAATAACGCCTCAACCGTCTCTCCCCGTAATACTTCGATATGAAGACGAATCCCAAGCCACTCACAAAGTATCCAGCAATCCATAACAGGATCATACCGCATAGCGTATACATGCTCATAACCATCTCTACAAATCCACCTCCAAGGTAACGGGAGCGGCTTCACTGAATTGCGAAAACCTACATACCATATGTATGCCTTAACCCCTTTCTCTGATTTCTCTGACGTTTCCAAAAACTTATCTCCGGTTTAATACTAACTTGTTTCAGACCTTTGCCGCCATGTAAAATGTTTTTTCCTTCTCCTGCACCGATTGCCATGTACTGAAGAGCGTCATGGGGGTGTGAATATTTATTTTTATTGGGCTTATCTTCGTAACGAGCGTCACCTGCTACAGAAAGACGGCGGTATTGATACCCAGAACGGAAGCCTTGGCGCAATGTCTTGCAACTAGGGTCAAGTAATAATCCAGGTTGCCCATCAACCATGCGATTAAGCATACCTGAAACAGCTTCTATCCTTATAACAGGGTCATTAGTGTTGGTTGGCAAGGCAATGATGCCGTTAGCACGCAAGATTTGAAAGGGTGTGGTTTCGTCCGTTTGGGCGCGCTGATCCCCAGCAGGATCACCATAGAAATTAAAGCGATCAGTCCCAAAACCCGGAAAATGTCTTTTAATTTCATACTTTAATGTCTCCGCAAACCGAACTGTACCCATATCAGTGGTCACAAGCTCTCTTAATATGTTCCATCTACCATCTGGTCTGCGTTGTCCAAAGATTGCAGAGGGTGTTAGCCCAAAATCAATGCCAATAAAGATGTCAAGACTCTCAATTGGTATTAAACTCTCGGTAGCAACATGCACTTCGTCGTTAAATGTTGGGTATACACGCCGTCCTTCATCAATAGTACCCAGCCTGTTCATCACATAGACATCAATCCAGCTTTTTGTCTTACCTTTAATGATGTTATCGTAGTAATTAGGGGTTAAATTGTCCGTGTTTTCTGATTCAGGGTTCATTTCATAGCTTTGTATCGTCTTCCCGGTACTATCAAACTTCTCAATCATGCCAGAAGGCTGGGTAAAGAAGGCCCAGTTGTCTGGTTTCTGTAACATAGTCGCTTCTTCCCTTGGAATGTAGTCTGGTATAGGACTTTCACCTGCCATTATAGGCCACCAATGGTCATCAGAGGGTGCATTGGTATCAGCGATAACTCCATACCATGTAGGACCACCATCTTTCATGGAAGGATAGCGTCCACACCGCATTGTACAGCCATCAACCACAGATTTGCTTATCTCTCTAGCCTCATTGATCCACACTCCTGTTAAATCAAGAGAAAGAAGTTTGTCTACATCATCAGGACGGTCTAATGCTAGGAACAAAACCTCACATTCCACCTGACCTATCTTTATACTGTGAGTAAACGGGACAGACCAGTTGAATTTCCCAAAAATATGTTCAGGAAACCATTCAAGCCATGTCTTTACCGTGGTTGTTTTTAGCTGGGGGTTGGTATTACGGATTATTGCGAAGCGTGTTCGCTTGATTCCATCTTGTCCTGCAACTTGTTGAGACGCTCTACGAAATATCTCGACACAACAAGCAGACGAGGTACCACTACCCACAGGACCGCGTATACCACGGAAGTAACTTTCATCTTTAAGAAATGTTTTAAGGACTTGACCCGCTGGTTTATAAGTAAATTCATAACTCACTCCACAAGACCTCTATCAACGGCCTGTTCTACAGTTTGCTCCCTGACTTTAGGCCCAATAGATTCAATCCACTTATCAAGCTCCAGATCACTTACATCATGTCGCTTGGTACGCACTTTAAACATTTGACGAAGCACAGATCGTAGCCTCATCAAGTCTTCATGCCGGAGATCAGAGCAAAAGCCCATTACTTTTTCTTTTTTGGTTTAGCTTTAGGAGCTACCGCTTCTTCAGGAACCTCAGCTACCGTTTTTAGTAGCTTGTCAGCTTTACCACGACCATCACCCAAAGCTTTATGGGCATCATCAATAGAAGCTTCAAATTCATCAATCAATGATTCTAATTTACCTGCTTGGGGAGAGCCATCAAGAGAACGATGTATACGCTTGCTCAGTTTAATCATGCGTTTTTTTAGAGAACCAATATGCATTTTATATAACTCCATGGGTTTAAAAAAATATATCGAGGAGTATTAATCACAGAACCAACACCCTGCGTAAACTCACAAAATGTATTCTACTCGCCTTCCTTACATGGTCTGGCTGTAATAGGAACTCCTACTTTGCCGTACTTATCTACCTGTTTGAAATATATCTTCTGACCTACCCTCTTATCTCCTTCAGGACCAAACGCATACGCACATTTAGTGGGAGCAGGGTAACAATCCTGCGGGTTGGTGTGGATAACATGACAACCAACGTATACATACCCGCCACCGTTGTGATTTGCCTGAGTCCATCCAGAAGAGCACCCAGATAAAAAAAATAATATTGAGATACTAAGGAACACCTGTTTCATACGTTTGATCCTGCGCTAATGCGATTGCTTTTTTTTAAAATAAATGCGTGTAGTGGACATATACTCGCAAAGACCTTGAGTTTTTAAACCCCCTCCGCCCGTAACTCGAATCACCCTAACCGATACTACCTCATCATATACTCGTACCCTCA
>TARA_R110002110_G_scaffold108700_4_pt1 | contig 16050 bp, 18 predicted proteins | sample TARA_R110002110 | Tara Oceans TARA_R110002110 (sample SAMEA4397330) | marine metagenome | biome: Polar Biome; feature: [SRF] surface water layer (ENVO:00010504); material: water (ENVO:00002006), including particulate matter (ENVO:01000060) such as... | depth 5 m
AATCAAGGTATCAAAGTGCGACATTGCATTCTCCCAATTTTGGCATCGTCACAACCGACAATGCTCCATATACCTGTTTGTTTGAATAATTTCATATTTTTCTTCTTAGGTCAATCTTTGCGAACCAGATTGATCTTTTTTATGCGCATTTTTGATCGTGTGTCATATACGCGACGCAAGACTGTGCGATAGTGCCCCCACCTCGATCGCTCATACATAGGGAGTTGCAATGTGAGCCACCCAAGCAATTCAGGTCGAACGACCCAGTCAGGAACTGCGACGATGCCACTGGCGGGCATTATGAACTTTCGGGAGATGGGCGGGCTGAAGGGGCAAGGTGGCAGACGCATCAAACCGGGCCTTTTTTGGCGGTCAGCCGGGCTGGACAGACCGCATACCGAGGATATCGACCTGATCAAGGGTCTCAATCTCAAGACGATCGTGGACCTCCGCGGCGCAAAGGAGAGAGCTGCATTTCCGACTCACGCCGCTTTGGCCCAATCCTGCGAAATCCTTTGGTCCACAACGGACGCCGAAAGTACACAAGCGGAAGTATTTGAATTGCTCACCAGAAGTCTTGATGAGGGCGCACTGACTGAGGCTGTCGCGTCGCTATATATTCACATCGCCGATCAACACGCAGCGCATATACGAATGGTTTTTGATGCAATTGCAACGAACGACGTCCCCATTCTGGTTCATTGCGCCGCCGGCAAGGATAGGACAGGTGTCGTCGTGGCCATCGTGCTGGAAAGTCTGGGTGTCGATCGCAGCGATATAATGTCGGGCTATCTGGAGACGAACCTCCATCTTGATTGGGACCGAATCTCTGTCGCCGCCGCAGCCGGAACCGGTGTTAGGGAAAACAGTCTGGACCGGATGACCGCTCCGGCGCTTGCGCTCATCAAACGCGCCCATCCTACATTTCTCGAAGCAGCCCTGTCCGACATTGACTCACGCTACGGGTCTATTGACCGCTTTCTTGCGCAAAAGATCGGCGTATCGTCCGCAACACTCGCGCGGGTTCGCGAAAACCTTTTGGAATAGTCGCGCGTGGCAAGCAGCCATAAGAGATGCCCAAAGCAAAAATATGCCCGACAGGATAATCCTGTCGGGCGTAAGTGTTGTGCGCTTCCTGGAGGACACGCTGGAGGAACGAACTTATCTCGCCGACCCGAACTTCATGGACAACCGAGCCCCAAAGGTTCGGGGCGGAGAAAATTGCCCTGTTACCGATGCGGTCGTGGCTGAGGCAACACGGCTATAGGCATACATTTCGTCGCCAATGTTTTCGACAAACAGCTGAAGTTCGAAGCGGTCGTCATTCGGCCGCCAAATCAATCGGGCGTTCGAAATCCAGTAATCGTCTTCGGCCGTACCTGCCTGAAATGGCGCTTTTCCGTTAAACACGTCATGGAAGACTTCGCTCGTATAGGAACTTTCACCGCGCAGGAGGAACGTCCCCAGATCGGCGACTTCCGTCTCGAACTGCGCCCCAAAGTTCAACTTCCACTCTGGCGCGCGGATCAACTGGTTCCCGCCGATATTCAAAGTCGCGAGTCCGGTCGGGTCCTGAAGCAACTCGTCGCTGTATTCGGAATGAATATAAGACCCCGAACCATCCAACTGGAAACCATCCAACGCCCGAGGCCGGAGCACATACTCAGCTTCGAGACCATAAAGAGTCGCGGCTGCGGCGTTCTTGATCGTTGAGGCATTACCGAGATAGGTCGTGAACTGAATATCCGAGAAATCGTAATAGAATGCCGCCATATTTAACAGCGCCTGATCGTCGGCAAACGTGGTCTTGAAGCCGGCTTCGTACGACCAGAGGAACTCGGGGTCGAAACTGCCGACGCATTCGCCAGGATTAAAGCCACCAGCTTTGTATCCTCTGGAGACCTTGCCATAGAGAAGGGTCGTATCACCAGCGTCATAGTCCATGCCGGCTGATCCGGTGACCGCTTCCCAGCTGGCATCTTCCTGCCGATCACAGAGCGCAGCCGCCGGCACAAAGTTCGAGTGCAGGCGCCGGAAAACGTCCTTTTTGTCTTCCGTGTAACGAAGCCCCAGCGAAGCCCTCAACCGGTCAGAAACGCTGTAAGTCCCATTGCCATAGACGGCAATCGACTCTGACTTTTGGTCGGCGCCAAAGGACAAAGTTCCCTCTGACAATATTGTTGGATTGTAGAGCGTCAGCCCAAGAACTGGATCAGCAATCAGTTGAAGCAGGTTCGGGATGAAGGGCTGAGAAAGATCAAATACGGGCGGGGGGGTTGGACTGGACAGACTTCCCGCCAGCGCAACCTGATCACCAATTGAGGGTGTAATGAGATCTGCCTTCAGGAGCGCGTCGTCATGGTAGTAGAATCCGCCGACAACATAGTCGAGCTTGGAGTCCATAGTCACACCGGACAGCGTGAACTCCTGAGTGAACTGCTTTGATGACTGGAAGATTGGATCTTCGCGCAGGATTGCCGCCGACGTTCCATCATTGTCGACGCGGATCGTGGCGTCAGACTCACGGTAAGCTGTTATCGACTTCAGCGTGGCATTGCCAAGATCGAACGAAACCGTTGCGCTCAAGCCATCCACGTCAAAGACCTGCTTGGACGGAAAGTCGTTGGCAAAATCGGTCGTTTCGGTGGGATTTGGCACAGCAAAGCCGGGCTGCGTCAAACCGTAGAAGTCTGCGACACTTCCACTTCCGAGAAGCGCCAGGTCCGATGGCGAAAACAGTCCGGGAATTCCGGCCAGCACAGGTGCCGGAAGCGAGAATATTCCGAGCGGCGTCGCAGACGAGACGCCAGAAGCGAGCGGAATTTCCTCCACGAGCTGCACCACAGTCGACGCTGACTGACGCGTTTTGTCTGCACGAAGCACAATTTGCACGTCAGGGGTCAGGTCTATAAGCAAGGAACCCTGAGCGCTGAAGAGATCACTGTCGTCATAGTCTTTTCCGTCGACCACGTTATGCCGATAGCCGTCACGTCTGTCGTGCTTCAATGTCAAACGACCGGCAATCATGTCCTCGACAATGGCCCCGGTTACACCACCAGCGGCCGCAACCCGGCCATAGTCTCCGGCAGTGAGCTCCAGATTGGCACCGTAGTCATAGTCGGGTAGCCGCGTGATATAGTTGATCGCACCACCCGTCGCGTTGCGCCCATACAGCGTTCCTTGAGGGCCGCGTAGAACCTCAATCCGCTCCAGATCAAAACTGGGCACAGCCTGGGTAAAGAGCTGGCCGACATAAACTCCATCCTGAAAGGTAGCCACAGTCGGCTCGCCAGCAGTTACGGTCAGGTCTGACCCGATACCCCGCATCGACAATTGCGTATAACCAGTGAGCTGCGCGAATACGAGCGACGGAACGCTGAACTGAAGTTGTTGCGGTCCCTCAATCTGTTTGAGCTGTAAGGCTTCTGTATCGAATGCGCTTACAGCCAGTGGAGCACTCTGGAGAGATTCTTCCTTTTTCTGCGCCGTGACCGTAATGGCTCCAAGCCGGCGCGGTCCTTCATCGGACTGGCTAGACTCGACAGCGCCGTCTTGCGCCAAGGCAAATGGCGCATAGCTCAGTACACAAGCTGTGCACGCCCCTGCGAGCAGGCCTGATTTGATTAATTTCATGAGTTTCTCCTCCCAAAGAAATATTTGATTCATGTTACATCTGATTTGCTCTTTATACGGAGCTAAATAGGATGATCTTTTCAGGGCATACTGACGCCCAATGCTTCTGCTCGCGCCCGGCATATGTCGGGGCCTCTGCGCATGACGGGACCAAACGATTCAAGAACTTCCGGCGGAAAATGTTTCATCGCCAGAACGTTTATGATGCCCAACCTGTAAGCCACGAAAAGCTCAAAGTACTCAAGATGCCGGAGCTTATACCCCGAAATCCGCTCATACTCGGTCTTGCGCTCCTCATAGGTCAAAGACCCTTCGGGCATCGGGACACCATCAAGCAGGATCTGATCGCCTATGTGCATGAACGCTACATCGCATTCGCGCGTTCCAAGAAAGCTCATTTCCCAATCCAGCACCGCGGTTATCGTCGTGCCCTTGAACAGGTAATTTCCGTAATTTGCGTCGCCGTGGCAAAGAACTATTTCCATATCGTCGGGCTCGTTGACGATCAGCCAACTGCGAATTGGCTCAAATATCTTGATGTATTCAGCATTTTCCGACCAGACGAGCGCGTCCCAATACCAATTGGTTTCCCGCTCTATGGGCCGCGTACCCGTCGCCCGCTCCTCAAGCCAGTCTAGTCCGAGCGCTTTCCAGTCGACAGCGTGAATATCGGCAAGCGCTGACAAGTAAGCCAGGCTCATCTGGCGGCGGTCGGACGGTGATGCATCGTGAATAATGCCGGACGTCATCCAAGCCATGGGCGAACTCGTCCCCTCGACACGCTCCATTACATATCCGGGACGCTCAAGATACTTGCCTTTTTCGTCGAGCCAGACCTGAGACGCGACCGGAACCGATGTCGATTCAAGACTACGCTGCAGATCGAACTGCTCCTTCACATCATAATGGTGGAACAATCCATTGGTGGGCAAGAACCTAAGTACGAAAGCCTTCTCGACCGGCTGCCCTTCGGCGCGATAGCTTGCGCGAAACAGCAGCGTACCATTCGATCCGCCAGCCGCTTCCGCTACTGGCTTCACATCTCGAACGCGAATCGGCCCGGCCACTTCTGATTGTGCGGCAATCAGGGTTTCGAGCCTCTTCCTCCAGAGTTCCGGTGATGTTCCGGAAAGCCTGGCCTGCCGCGAATGCTCGACGATACCGCTGCTGATCTGAGCCGCATCCATAGCCAACCTCCCATAACGCGCTCCTTTTGGAGCCCTATGGTTTGCATTAATACGTTATATTTGATTTTTGCAAATAGTTTCTAATCGATTTTATGGTTTTTAATTCGCATCGTGTCAGATCAGACGCGTGGCGCATGGTGGCGGCGCGTCGGATTTGCCTTCGGTCTCCAGTGCACGTAGGCAAACCGGCTGCCAAACCTGATTTGAAGCGGGCAGCAATGAAACAGGGAAGCAAATCGATTGAATCGAATTGTATTTTCCGGGATTAGTGGGTGTGTCTCACCGCGATGGGCATGAGCAGACGGGACCTGGAAAGGGTAGAGAATGTTAGTCGATGAACTCGATATTACGATTGCTGAGCTTCTGTCCGAGAGCGCGCAGATTACAAACAAGGAAATTGCTGACAGGACCGGCAGCACCGAGGTGACGATCGCCAATCGCATCCGAGATATGGAAGAAAAAAACATACTGAGAGTCGTCATGCAGCGCGACCTGCGGGCCCTAGGCTTTGACCTGGTCGTATTGCTGGACATTTACGTCACGAGAAGGCCACCTGAACTTGTCGCCGAGGAACTGGCAAAGATCGAAGAAGCTGCAAGCGTCTCTGTACTGCTCTCAGATCCGGACATCTTTGTTCAACTCAATGTGCGAGATCGGAAACATCTTCTGCAGACGATCGAAACCAAGATTGCGCCCATCAAGGGCATTTCGCACTGGACAGCAAACATCGCGCTGGAGGTCGTCAAACTCGACCTTCGCTACGGCACCCTGGGGGCAATATGAGTAAGACAGATCATTTGGACGAGCAAATTCTGGAGATCCTCACCAAGGATGCCAGGATAAGCAATCGGGAAGTCGGGCGGTTACTCAATGTCTCCGATGTAACCATTGGCAAACGTCTGAAATCGATGCAGAGGGCTGGGTCGATCAGGCTAGCTGCGCTGATTGACCCCGCTGCCCTCGGACTGAACTGCGCAGCATTTATAAGATTGAAGGTCGTCCCCGCGATGGCGCGTGAAATCGCGGCGGCGGCAAGCGAGCTCAAGGAAGTGCCTTTCGTCGCGCTAACAGGCGGCACCCACAATGTCGTGACGCTCGCGCTTGTTGAAGACCGGCATGCCCTCGCCCAACTCGTGCACAACCACTTCCGGAAGTGGGAAGGCGTGCACTCCCTCGAAACTCACGAAATAAGCTCATCTCCGAAGCACCGGCTCGACGTGGTCAGGATTACCGAGAAAGCGCGGAACAAGGTCCGCTGACACGAGTTTGTGGCGCCCCAATCAAGTTCGAACTGGCGCTTGGTTTGAGGGCGCACACCTCACTTCGCCAAGCACCTTCGCATGTAGCTTGAGGATGATGCGCTTCTGCGCCCAGCCGGCACGTTATGCCGCCTGTCTCAAACCCGAGCGCGAGCGTGATTCGGGTACGTCACCCAAGGGTCGAGAAATCCAGACGATTTATTTCGCGAACTTTTTTAGATGCTTTTGATCGATAAATCTCTTTGCGAACCGGAATTGCGTGTCGTATGCGTTCCCTAAAAGTGAAAGTACTAGCTGGATCGGTCTGCACGCACCGAATCCGAGTGGAGAGGAAATATCATGTCAGCAAGCGCAAAAGAACTTGGACAAAGAATCATAGAGATCAATCGGAAGGTCCGGCTGGGCTCTACGACGACTGAGCAATGGCGGGAGCGACTGGACACACTCATCGCGGCTCAGCCAGATTTTCAACTCACCTGCCATGCACGCGATGTACGGTTTCCCGAAGGCGGCGCCGGTAGCTCAAGCGGAACGCTTTTCTTCACAATGTCGCATGAAGGCGACCACTCAACGCGCGAGTGCGTTCTGCGGTTTGAGCCTGCCGAGCGGCTCTTCCACGCCTATGACCTCGATGGACAGGTTAGAATACAAAGAGCGCTGTCATCAAGCCCTGTGCCCGTACCCGCCCAGATATGCGAAGATATCGACGGTGAGTTTCTGAAAGTTCCAGGCTATGTGATGGAGCGTGCTTCGGGTGAGGCCGCGCCTGGCGCCTGGTTTGCCGAGGGCGTGATTGCAGATTCAACGCCTGCCGATCGCCGGAAAATGATCCTGGCCTTCGTGGAGACGCTGGCCAAGATCCACCAGCTGGATTGGCGCGCACAGGGGCTGAGCTTTCTCCTGAGAAGAGCCGTTGGCCCAAATCTGATAGGACGCGAGATCAACTGGTACTGGGACGGGCTCTCATGGGCGGGCGAAATTGATGCTCAGAAGCGTTTTTCAGGCGTTCGCGACTGGCTGCTTGCCAATGAGCCGGAGGTACCAAGACCTGTCCTCTGTCACGGTGATGCCAACTTCACGAATTATCTTTTCAAAGACAATCTGGTGAGCGCCGTTCTCGACTGGGAGATGGCTTTCATCGGCGCACCCGAAGCCGACCTTGCCTACGCCTTGATAGGTATGTCGTCCCTCTCCTCAGATTATCCCCCAGGCACGCCAAGCGACGACGAAATGAAGGCCGCCTATGAAGCCGCGTCTGGCGCGACCTTACAGCATTGGGAATATTACTCTGTTTTCGCGCTCTACAGGATCGTGCTGACGCACATTCTGGGCCTCAGGGCATTTCCAGAAGACTTCCAGGCTGCGTTTCAATCGCATGTCGAGGGTCTGATCGCGCGTTTGAATGCTGCCTGGAGCGCTGCGAAATAGATCAAGCACGCCAACCGTTTGCAAAGAGATTCCTATTATGCTGACATCCCTGCAGTCATTATTCAATCTTGAAGGACGCCAGGCGGTTGTCACCGGCGGCACAAGCGGCATTGGGATAATGATAGCTACAGGCCTGCTGTCTGCTGGCGCGTCCGTATTGATTACCGGACGAGATGAAGCCAAAGGCAAAAAAACCGCAACCGATCTTTCCGGCTACGGCGCATGCGATTTTCTCACAGCCGATTTGTCTGGTGACAAGGGAGTTGACGCGCTGTCTGCCCGGCTGAATGATTTGGTTCCCCGGCTCTCGATCCTGGTCAACAATGCGGGCATCTCTGAAACGGCGCAACCAGACGAAGACCTGTCAAGCCAATGAGACAAGGTGCTTCGCCTGAACCTGAAGACGCCGTTCATGCTGAGCCGACTGCTCGTCCCTCTTCTCAAGTCGAATGCATCCCCTAAAGCGCCTGCGCACAGCATCAATATTGGTTCGATCGCCGCGCGGGTTGCGACCGCGATGGGCGCTCATGCTTATTGCTCGAGCAAGGCTGGGATCGATCATCTTACCCGAACACTGGCTCACGAACTTTCGCCGGACCATATCCTGATCAATGCGATTGCGCCGGGTACGTTTCCAAGCGCGATGAGTGATTGGATGCTTGAAGACGAAGCGATATCCAGTCAGTTGCTGGCTCAGATTCCTGTCAATCGCTTTGGCAAAACCGAAGACATCGCAGCGCTAGCGGTGATGATCGCATCCAATGCCTCTCTCACCGGCACAACAATTCCGATTGACGGGGGGCTGTCTCTACGCTGACCGATCCTGGCTCTGCAGCGTTCAATGATTCGGTCAGAATGTCCGTCCAGAAAATGCCCCTAGAACTTCATCATTGCGAACGAGGCTTTGCAATGACATGCAAGCCGCCATCCGGGTGGATGGACATACGGATCATAGGCTTGGGCATCTCACCACCTTCAAAATCGAATACATATTTCTGATGCGCCATAGCCAGCATAAGCGTACCCTCCATGCGCCCCACGCGCTCGCCGATACAACGCCGTTGCCCATATCCGAAGGAGACGATCGAACATTTCGGCCGCGATTTCATTCCTTCCTTCGTGTGCCGCTCGGGAATGAACTTCTCAGGATTGGGCCAGAAGCGCGGATCCCGATGAATTGTCCAGGCGACAAAGCCCAGTGATGTACCCGCCGGGATCGGATAGTTGCCGATCATTGTATCGGCAATTGCCGACCGCCCGATATAGGTAAAGGCCGGGAAGAGCCTCATGGTCTCATCGAACACCATGCGGCAATACTCAAGCTGGTCGAGATCCTGGTAAGTCGGCACCCGGTCACCGAGTACACGATCGACTTCCTCAAGCAGCCTGTCCCGCTTGTCAGGATTGGCCGCTAACAAGGCAAAAGCCCAGGTTATTTCCGTGGGTGTGGTTTCCTGACCTCCAAACAGCAAAGCCATGACATTGTCGCGCAGCTCCTTGTCGGAGAGCAGCTCGCCATTGTCGAGCTTTGCCGCGAGCATGACATCGAGCATGTCTTCAGGTTCGTCCGCAAGGTTTGCCTTTCGATAATCCAGAAGTTTGTAGATCCGTTGATTCAGACGCTCAAGCGCTTTCAGTCCCTGCGCTTCAGCTTCGTTGTGCGGCTCGTAGGCCGGGTTCATGGAGATGTAGCGAGCATTCATATAGATGCAGGCGCTCACGAACGTCTCCAGAATTTCCGGGATCTCCGACTTGTCGATACCGCGAGTGAAAATGGTGCGCGTCAGAGCATCGAACACACCTTCGCGAATTTTCTGCTCAAGATCGAACACCGCTCCAGAACTCGCATACTCGCCGATCAGCTCGACCTCTTCAGCGACCGCCTCAACTGTGCGCTCAAAGTATCGCTTCAGCATCTTCGGCGTGAACATCGGCAGCATCATTTTGTGCAGCTTCTGCCAGTAGAGATGATCCGGTGTTGCGGCGATACAGTCCCCCAGCAATGGGTAATTCAATGCATGCGTCAGGGCACCCATCCCGTATGAATGCATATCCATGCGGAGCATCTGCTCTACATCGTGGGCATCGTGAAGAAACACGTTCTTCATGTCGCCAACGGCCAGCGCATTGATCCGCCCATACTTCTCCACAAGCTCTTCGAAGAAGTTGAGCGGATCTGCCTTAAACTTCCCTAGCGCCTGCGGAGCTTCTTCTGGTGACGGGCCGGGAATAGCCTTCTCTGCGGAGCCAATCGGCTCATTGACCTGAACATTCTCCACTACGCTCTCTCTTCGCTTTTGCGCCTATTTTATCTGCTTTTTGTTCGCATTAATACACTCGTTATCTCAAAACATCATATCTTGCGTTGCCCTTTGTCAATATGCTGAGTAGTAACGTTGGAGCAGAAGGGGCTCATTCGTACTGTTGCTCAGATTAAACGAGCCGAGGAGATCGGGGCGGTGCTCCGCGCCTGACAGCGATCTCAGAAAGCTGAAGAGCCGGGCTATTGCGCCTTAAGGAGAAGATGAAATGAAGAACTACCTCAAGGGAAAGTCGATCATCGTGACCGGCGCCGGTGGCGGCTTTGGGCGCCTTATCAGCCAAAAAGCTGCCGCGATGGGCGCCAAGATCATCTGCGCGGACATCGATCGCGCGAGTACTGAAGAAACGGCATCGATGATCGTTGAGAATGATGGGTGTGCAAAGGCTGTTGACGGATGTCAGCGACTTCAACCAGATGAAACAACTGGCCTCGACAACCATTCAAGAATTCGGCGCGATCGATATCATGGTCAACAATGCCGGCATCATGCCGCTTGCGCTTTATTCAGACCATGAAGCGGCCATGGAGAAATGGTCGAAATGTATCGACATCAACTTCAAAGGCGTCCTGCATGGCATCGTCAGCGTATACGACCAGATGATGTCCCAAGGGAGCGGGCATGTTGTGAATATCTCTTCCATCTACGGGAACTACCCGGTCCTCGGCGCAGCCGTTTACGGAGCAACCAAAACTGCTGTGAACTATCTGTCAGATTCGCTACGGGTCGAAGCACGCGGAAAGATCAAGGTCACCATAGTCAAGCCAACAGGCGTTCCCGGAACAGGACTGGCTCAGGGCGTTGTGAACCCGCAAGCCGTCGTCGGCATCGTCGGTCAAAACGCACCGGAATACATCGCCCTGATGAGAGGCATGGCGGAAGGCAAAGGCGATCCGGAAAAACTTGATCCTGACAATATAGGTTATGTCGTGCTGGATCCCGGATTCATCGCTGACCAAGTCATTCATGCGATCAACCAGCCGCTGGGAGTCTCAATCGGAGATATTACTGTTCGGGCGGCTGGCGACCATTTCGTCCTTTGATACATAGCATACAGCCTGCGCCGGTGGGCCGTCAGCGTATCCAATTCAACAAAAATTCAGCAACTCACGTCCTTAGATATGGGATTTCCAACTAGTGTTTCGTTGCAGAGATTATGACTCATTGAACGAGGGGGTTGGATAGGACTTAGCTATTTTGTTGCGAGCTTGTTCAGTTGAGAACATCCAGCGGATTTCAGCGCCGCTTTGGGTTCGACGACGCGCCCAGGGCTGGACCTCCTTTTCGAGGAGGTTGCGATTATCGATGCGGCGGTCAAGACACTGTCGGCGCATGATGCCGATCTCGATCTCAGCCATGTTGAGCCAGCTTGCATGGCGGGGTGTGTAGTGGAACTCCAGACGTCGCAAGATCCGGCGCGCCTCGGCGGCTGGGAAGGTCTGGTAGACTGCTGAGGCCGTATGGGTTGATAAGTTGTCCATCACGACACGGATCTTGTCGGCGTCGGGATACTCCAAATCGACCAGGTCGCGCATGCAGACGGCGAAGTCCTCATCGGCGCGGCGATCGGTGACCTTGACCTTGCGCCACGACCTATTGGCGTCGACCATGACGAAGAGATTGGCCGTGCCATTGCGCTTATATTCGCAGTCATAGCGGTATCGCTTTCCCGGTTTCTGTACGATCGGCACTCGCACCTTGCCGATGAGTTGGATCGGACTTTCATCGAAGCATACGACCGGTCGCCCAGGATCATGTGGTTCGGTATAGAGATCGAGAAGATCCTCCATGCGGGCGATGTATTCGCCATCGATTTTGGCGATGCACCACATCCTCTTCTGCCAGGGCTTCAGGTCCTTGTCGTCGAGCCGGCGCCGGATTGTTTCGCGCGACGCACTCTGATGTTCGACCACTTCCAGCAGCGCATTGGCGAGAAGCTTCAAGGTCCACCGAGTGCATCCCTCGGGCGGATCCGAGCAAGCCAGGGCGACCAGTTGCACCTCATCCTTGCCGCTCAGCTATCGAGCCGCCCCGGGCCGCGGCGCTTCACTGAGGGCGGCTTCCAGACTGATCTCCACAAAACGCTTCTTGGTGCGATAAATCGTCGAGCCGCTGGTCTGCACCGAGACGGCTGTGGCCTCGTCGCTGACACCGGCATCGGCGGCTAGCAGAATCTGCATTCGCTTGAGTCGTCGCACGGGCTGCTTGCCGCCCTTCACTAAAGGGACAAGCGCATCGCGCTCGATCTGGCTAAGGTCGACACGGTATCGTACGTTCATTTGTAATACCCTCCGATGTGGAAGGGCCTTGGATGAATCCACAATGAATCAATTGCATGATCAGGAAACGCCTCCGGCATCAGCCCCGTTCACCGCCAAACAGGGCCAGTACCTCGCCTTCATCTGGGCCTATTCACAGATCAATGGCCGCGCCCCGGCGGAGGCTGACTTTCAGCGCTACTTCAAGGTCACCGCCCCATCTGTCCACCAGATGCTGAAGACCCACGAGAAAAGCGGATTGATCGAAAAGCAGCCCGGCGTCGCCCGAAGCATACTGTTGCGCGTCCTGCCCCAGGATCTGCCCATTCTCGGCTTAGACTAACCCGTCATAATCTCTGCGACGAAACACTAGGCTGTCTACCGGCTTGCGCTTGTGAGCGCTTCCTATTTCTTTCGCAACCTGACGCCTGGCGCATCCCCATTTGTGAACTCCACACCAGCATCGGAAAATGCGCTGGTGATTGCGTTCAGCGTGGAGACTTTTGTCGCGGCTAAGGTATCTGGCATGCTTTCCAAGCGCTTGATGGTTTCAACGGACATATCAGCCCTAAGGGCAAGCTCAGACTGGCTCCAGTTAAGCATTGCCCGGGCGGCTCGCAATTGCGCAGAGATCATAATTACACTTTTTATGTCTTTTATTCCACTTTTGAGTTGACTCTCTCCGGGTGTTTTATTATCCAGAAAGTGCAATTTCACGCGTAACAGATTCCGGAAGGGCAGGCTACTTCCTGCCCGACCCTGACCGATGACATCTGCGCTCATCCAGGAGTAAGCAATGGGAAAGAAGGCCCGGAAAAACTCGATAGGTAAGCCGGAAACCATCAAAACACTTGGGGAAGTCGGTTCGGACGCAGAACGCGCCCTCACAGACCTGGATGGCGCGTTGACAGCGGTACGAGCAATTGTTGACCTGACACTTGCCGACGGGGCTGCAGAGGAAGGACCTGTTCTCTACAAAAGGCTGAATGCCCTGGAGTTCTTGCTGCGACACGCGGGCTATGCAGAGGACATCCTCTGGGTGACCGTGGACCAAATGAGCATGGCACTCGACGAGCACGCACCAGCGCCTTACTTAAGTTGAGCCAGGCAAGCGCACAAGTCGACCGCTCCTTAGCCGGATCATTTTAGTTGTTGAAACAAAGCATCCGCGTATTTGGCGAATTTTCGACAAGCAGGCATAAGGAACTGGATGCAATCGATATCCTCTTGAGTGCATTGGATCCGTAAAGGCGGGAACTGTTAAGGCAAAGTCCGGCGGCAAGGAATACGTCTCCCTGAAGCTTACCGATCCGAATATCAGTCCTCGCAAAGTCTACGCGAACTTTGCGCTCGTTAATGTCAGGGAAGAGCGCTATGTCCTCTTCCGGAATCCCAAAGACTGATCCCACCGGTGATGGCGCCTGCGAGGCGCCGTTACGCCGCGCTCGGCTTTTTAAAGCAGTTGCACGTACATTTCTTGGCAAACTCTGTACGATCGGCCCGGCACTTTGAAAGTGTCAGAAACTGCGTCCTGATCGGATTCCGCCCGGCTCATCCTCCGAGTTCATCAAGCAGGTTCAGGAAGTCTCCAAGGTCCCCGTCACTCATTGCAATCTCGGCCCGAATAAGCAGGCGAAGCCGATTGGCCTGGTTTTTCAGCCGCTGCTTCTCAGTCATTTCCCGCTCGGTCGCCGCTCGGGCACGACTCTCCTCGGCTTCCGCCAGGAATTTCAGGATACGCGCCTCGATCTCCTCATTTTCCAAGCCTGCCTTGGCGAGGCGGGATTTGAGGTTGGCGAGCCCCTTGTCGATCAGCTCCTCGGTTTCATCGCGCAAGGTCGAACCCCGCTTTGGATTTGCCTGCATGTCCATGATGGCGGACAACTGATCGCGCAGCTTAGGCAGGAACTCCGACCCAAGACTCGTCAGCGCATCTGATTTCACTCTTGATGGCAGGAGCGCCTTCCCCTTCTTGTCCGATCGCATCTCCACGAAGGCCTCGACAATGAACTGACTGGCTTCCACCGCACGGGCCGAGTTGAGGAGCGTGGCAACCATTACGACGCCGTGTTCGGTAAACGCCCATGGCGGCGAACGGCGCCCCCCCCATTGACCGCTTGAGATCACATCCTGTGATTTCAAGTCGTCGAACTGTGCCTTCGTTAGCTGGAACGTCCATCCCTTGGGAAACCGATCCAGATGCCGCTTCACGGACTGATTGAGCACACGGGTTTCGACGTCAAAGAACCTGGCGAGGTCCTGATCGAGCACAACCCTTGCACCTGTCACATCGACGATCTGCACGGGCATACCACGGGGCACGGATACAAGGTCTTGGTTCATGATCTTGGCTTTCAACTTGAGGTCACAGATTGTGATCTCAAGATTCTGCAGGTTCGCCAAGGAGTTGCCAGGTTCGGCGGCGAGTGATTGCGGGACCAGGCTTCGGTACTTGCCCGGCCATACACTTTGTCTGGAATGACAGGACATTCTTCCCATTCGAGAATGCCGAAAGCGAAAACGCCGTGATAGAAGAGTTGGGTGTTCACACCCCGAGTTCTCGCTCTGAAGCTCACCATCGCCGCGATCATCGTGATGCCGGACGAGAACGAGCAAGCCCACAATCTGATCACGAGCGCGCTGCATGATCTGCAGACTTTGGTATTGTGATATGCGCGCTTCGGGCGACCAGTCCGAAAAGGTAAGACCGATTGGCTGCCTTGCTGAAGGAAGATTTCCGGGGTGGCTTAATCACTTGTGCAAATCTATCTTAAAGTGAACTCGGCTGTGTAGTTTGGCGCAAAATATGCATTCCACACCGCCATGTCGGGTGCATCAAAACAGACCCCGTTAACCAAGCTCACGCTAACCGTTCGCGGTAAATCCGCGAATGACCGCCTCCTCTTTGGCCGCGCCTTCCATTCACGTGGGCTGCCCTATCGGGGCACAATGCATCTCTTCCAACCGGGACGGGTCTTCGGCTTTGTGCGCTGGCGCGGCGATGGCTTTGGCACGCAAACATGGCGTGTCGTGGTCGCAGAGGCAGGCCATCCGGGAGAGAAACTGACCCGGATTCCCGGTATCAAACCCGGCGCACATCTGTTGCTCCACGCCTTCGGAAAGACCCGCGCCAGGCGTGCCCTGCGAGCGATTGATGTGCTCTCGGACGCGCACGTTCTGCACGACATTCACCCTGCCTACTGGCGTCATGTTCATACGCAGATCGCGAGCAATCTTCCGCTCGATCCCTACGATCCCGACGTGCTTGCTTCGCTTGACCTCGCAAGGTCTCTGTCATGAGCTTCGCGTACTTCTCAATTCTGGACCCGGTGGCAAAGTCAGTAAGGGAAGTAGCGCAAGATAAAAGCATCCGTGTCCAGAGGACACGCGATGGCAATGGGGATCAGGGGTTTTCGCGAGTCATCGCGGCGGATGGTGTGACTCGCGGAATTGGCCAGATCGCAGTCACCATGGATGATTACGCACGAGTCGGATTTGGCACCATTTGTACATACATGGGCGTCCTGCTGTCCCGGATCGCTAATAGCCACTGCAGTGCCGCCTGTGACAGGCACGGCCCCATATGAGCGGCGGTGATGACGACTTCCGGCCCCGGCTCGGGCGGATCGGCAACCGGTCCGGCGGCACGAAGGGAAGCATGCGGGCTTTCCTGAAAGGCGCGCGGGCGAACGGAAATGCCAGGCGAAGATCATCGCCTTCGTCTCCGCGCGGTTTTACCGGTGGCCGGCGGGCGATCATCCAGGCGCGGTTTGTGAAGCTTGGCGGAGGCGGCAAGGGCGCCCAACAGGCCCATCTCGGCTATCTGCAAAGAGGGGGTGCTGGCAAGGGCCAGGAACGGGCCGAATTCTATGACGCAGAGCGCGAGGGCGTTGCTGGCCAGGACTGGCTCGAGAATGCGAAGGATGACCGCCATCATTTCCGGTTCATCGTCTCAGCCGAAGAC
>TARA_R110002110_G_scaffold229651_1_pt1 | contig 16037 bp, 17 predicted proteins | sample TARA_R110002110 | Tara Oceans TARA_R110002110 (sample SAMEA4397330) | marine metagenome | biome: Polar Biome; feature: [SRF] surface water layer (ENVO:00010504); material: water (ENVO:00002006), including particulate matter (ENVO:01000060) such as... | depth 5 m
GTCGTGTCTGCGAGGATTGCATCAAGATCTAAGCCACCGGCGTCACTGATTGGCAGACCGCCCGCAGCATCAGCCACCGCATTCGGCAAGCTCGTCAGTCCGAGGCGCACGGCGTCCTGATTATTGTAATCCACCAGCGGTATGGTCACTGGCAATACGACCATGTCCGGGATACTGCCCCCAACGACAACTTCACCCGCGCCACTGGCTACAGCCGCATCTGGCAAGTCCAGTCGATACACACCGTCATCCACATGGATTAGGCCGCTGTCAGTGTGAGCCGCACTCGCTGACGCGAGAGTCACGAGCGACATCGCAACCTTCGCCGCGCCTTCTCGGCGATACCAAAACGCAATAGATGCTGTGTTGTATACGACGCCCTGTTCGGGCGTGCCGTCCGTATCGTCAACGATATACACTGTAACGCTCTGGTCGGTCGATCCTTTGAGCCGTGGGCGTGCCATTATTCTGTCTTTCTAAAATTCCGTTGCGTCGTCGTCTTCGATACGCTGATGAGCCTGGATGAATGGCAATGGTTTTCCGGCTGCGGGATCCGGAGAAGTCACTACGGCATATACAACAGATAATTGATATTCTCTGCCGTGCCCGATATCATTTGGTGCCGTTATCCCAACAGCAAAATCGACGAAATCACTCGCTGACCAACTGCCACTCCAGGTCTTAGAAACCCAACTATAATTAGCACCATAACTCGATTCTGCAATAGTCTGCCCCGTCTGCCACACTCCACCAATCTTGACATTCACGGCAGCATCGCCATCGACACCATCGCCTCTGTGTCTGACAAACACCTCAACAGAACTAGCCGAAGTTAATGTGGATAAAGCATCAAAATCCCATTGCTGCTCTTCTTCTTCATCGCCACGATCCGCCTCCACTTTAGTGCCATCTCCACTACTGGAAGGCGAATTGACAACATCGTCGATCAGCGTATAGGCATAAATGTCCCATAACGTGTTAGCATTGCCATTAGGCCTGATTGTCTCTGTCGCCATGTTTACTCCTGCACCAAAATCGCTTCTATTTCTGCCCACGTTGCGACCGTCTCACCATCAATCAAAGCCCTCGCTGCATTGTAGTTGTTCGCGAGCCGCTGATGGATGTCGTGCCAGGTGAAAGCCGCTGCTACATCTTCGATTGTGGCGACCGCATCGCGAGCCGTAGCCGCTTCGTAGACAGATTCTGTCCAGACGCCCGCTGCGGCAATCGTGTCTGCTAATCCGGCAGGCCAGCCGCCTGCTGTCGCGAGCTGCGGGAGCATCTCCTGTACTGTCTCATTGCTCAGATCAATGCCGACTCCCGAAAGCATCGCGTTTGCGGCGATGACTCGCGGAGTAGTTGCCGCTTGCAGCGTACCCAGTACGGCGTCAGCCTCTGCGGATGTCAGATTGTTCGTCAGCCAGTTGCTGTCGCGGCGTGTGCTGTCCGTGCGAGGCTCGGTCTGCTCATTCAGTGCATCCACTATCGCAGCGTTATCGCCAATACTGGCGGCGACTGCGGGCGTGTCGTGGATCAGGTAATAGAGTTCGCTGTCATTCATCATCTACCTCAATTCCATTTTGATATCTCAAGAGTTCTTCGTCCGTTGTGAATCGCGTTATTATGTTGTGGCAATCTCAGCACGCACCTCACTGCCTGAGACAATCATCCGGGTATCATGTACCCATGCGCTTGTGACTCCCGTGTTATTTCCTGACCAGTTACGTGTCCAGTGGACTGTCTGGCCTGTCCAGTCCATAGATCCAATTTCTTTAATTGGACTGCGCACGACATCTTTGAGTTGTATGTTCATGGACATTGGATATCCCGGTGCTCCTGCTGCGGATGGAAGAGTTGGGCCGGGATCATCTAATGGTCCCCATTCCACTGGCAAATTGTAGGTCCACGGCGGAACCCAATCGTATGGGTGAGCGAGTAAAAAATAGTACGGCCCGGTCGCACCTCTGTTCACATTGACTTCTACGGTGACGCCGAATTGCCACAGCATATAATCATCTGTCGGAGCTTGATATGCCGGGGAATCGAGAGGGAAAATCGTGTTGTCGAAAAACTTGACGGCTTCCACTTCCCTTAACTGACCTGTGGCGACTGTTCCGAAACTCGATAAGAGAGATGCGTTTACTTGAGACAATGTCGCGTCGAAATCAAACCACTCAGACACGGCTGACTCGCCGGAAGACAAAGGACTTTGAAATACGACTCTCCACTTGCAATCTGTTACGCCAAAGTTTTCAGAACTGGAAGGATAAAAAATAAACAGAGACTCGTATAGGTTCCCTCTGCCTGCATACAGCCGATCAATATACCCAGCATCATGAGGAGCGGAATAAGTACCGTGTAAGTACGACCCCGCAACGATAGGCTCTGATACAAGATTCCTACTTACGTCGTAGAGCGGATTTTTGTCAGCCTCACCAGCAACATACACAGCCGAGGCATCAAACCCGCAGGCTACTCTCATAGATGTGCTCAGTCCCCTGACCGGCAACTGGTTAAGAGGCTCATCCCGAGGGATGGTTGCTACCGGTACAGTACCTCTGTCCTGACCATCTAATATCAGCGAAGTATTTTCAGCTGGCCTCATCGCGTTATAGTTCACGGGGTATGACTCGCCCACGGCATACCCACCACGACTTCGCTCTTCCTGTTCACCATCATTGTCTAAGATGTTTTTGCTGGTGAGATTATTATTCCGTTTGAAATGTTGCATCACCCCTGCGTATTGATCGGAGGTTATATGCCTTCCATCCGGTTTGCCTGGACCAGTGTACAGATAATATTCTGATCCGTTGTCTGACACCTGTGTCATAGATACACCCCCATTGACATCATGCGTGTATGAGGTATCAGCGACTTTGTTGTAGTAAACTCGCGACCATCCGCCACGGGTAACGAAATCCTGGATTCTCAAACCGTTACTGCTCTGTCCATCATCAAACACTAGCCTTCTGCTGTACATTGATGTACCTCCCGACCATTCATCGGAAGGTAAGTATGAGTCTTCCGCTACTGTTCCTCTTATCCAGTTCAAAGCCCACGGTGAACTGGAGACATCAAAGTTAAGCATTGCGTAATTGCGTAACACACCCCCAACGGGCGATCTGGCATCGACCGAAGTTACCGATCCGTTATCGCACCACTGAATAGTGTCCCCAGCTCCGAAGTGCCACTCGTAATCTGGAAAACTTCCGTGGACAGGTATTTTTTCTTTCCAGCCTTTTTGACCCCACGTAAACCCCGCCGGATTTGCGAAAGGATACATCCCGATTTGCCCTCCGCGTAAGTGAAATGCTGGGGGAGGAACTGGCGGATCCGGGAAGTCTCTCGTGATCGTGATCCCTCCGATGTGGTAATCCCTGTGCGCCCAGGTGATTACGATCTCGATCTCGGACCCCTGGACCGTGCCGCCTGTGACTGTGACATCTGTTACAGCGTCACCAAAATTGGCAAGTAGACTGACTCTAATATCAGCTGCAAGATCAGCTGGGGAAATCACGGCAGGGGATGGAGGGGTTGCGGGCAGAGCTTCCCCGTCCGAGCTTACAGCAAATGTTATCGTATCTACAAAACTGCCAGCGACTGGCCCAATCACATATCCAAGTCGAGTGTCGTCTCCTTCGCTCGATAAAGTGAACACCTTGAAAGGCACCGTTCGGCTCAACGGGGTGACCACTCGCCCGTCATTCACGAATTCCCCAGGATTATCTCCGAATCCTGAAGCCCAAGTGACCGGGCCTTTAGGGTATTCTGCAATGACTGCACCAGTCGCCCCGCTGATTTTACGGATAATTTTATCCACAGATGGTTGCCAGCCGGCAGGCTCATTCCATGCGGGCTTATATGATGGGGCATCCTCATGTCCCGCCACGGTTACAGAGGATGTCATGCTTTCAGTGATGTTATAAGCAAGAGATCTCGCCCATTTCGCGACTGTTACTTCAGTCCAGACATCACCGACTTCATCGAGGAACGGATTAGATTCCAGGCGATTCCATAACAACTCTCCTGTCCGTTTGTCAAAACATTTCAGGTTGACATTTTCAGCGTCACACAAACAACATCGGCCAACCAGTGTCATAACGGCACCGCCATCGGCCCGCAGTCCGCTGCCTCTATACCGTTTTGATAGTGATGCATTTCACGCTCTTCTTCTGTGAATTGGGATCGCGTCCCAATCAACTTCGATGGACCTATCCCAATGGTCATACAGGAATTTACGTATGACATTTTCATCATAGTAGATGTAGGCAATGTAGCAGAAAACAAACATAACCATTGCCGCATACACTAAGCACCCAAACGCTTTTTTTAGCGGGTGCATTATGCCGTTGAGTTTTTAAGCAATTGATTTAGTTTTTCATCTTGAGTATCAAGTTTTGTCCCCTGTTCGGTTAGACGCTTATCAATTGAGCTGACAACCATACTAATGGCAGTGGTCGCGTCAGCAATTTTTTGCTGCGTCTCCATGTCTGAATTGGTTTTCGTTTGCCTGATAGCCAATTCTTGACGCTGTGATGGTATGACAATTTTATGAAAATACATCCAGATGATTGCCATCCCAAAAATCAGGATAACCCCGAGCACCCAACCAACAGCTGTCTGGCCGAGTGGCGAGTTTGACATTTCAGTTAGTGACTCGTTCATGCCGGAGGACTTCCTAATGCTTCGCAGTCGGCGGCTTCCAGCATCCACTCGCCATTGATATGCTTAATCCGAATCAGCATATCCTCAACCAGATCAATGCCTTCATACCGATGAGTCAGGGTCTTTTTTCTGTCAGATCGTTCTAAAGCATTCGAGCTGCGGTTTCTTGTTAATATCTCAACCTCTCCAGTTGCTGGCGCTGTCACCCCATCGGCTGGTCCTGGAATATCAGCATTGCAAATCGCCCAATGGGATGGGATGAGAGGAGTGTTGCCTTGTCCATTCGATGACTCTGTACTATGTCGAGTCCGCATGTGGACTCGCACAGCTTCCGTGATCATCCGACCCATCTCATCTGTAAAGATTACTGGCACGATCAACTGGCTCCCGGCAGTATGGAGAAATCAACTTCCGGGTAAATCTGGAATTCCTTGTACTGCGCCGTACCCGGTGAAGGGTTGGCAAGTTGCGAACCAGACCCGTCCAACGCTACCGGCGAAGTTACCGCTTGACCATCGGCATCTACGCAGGGAACTCTTTTCGTTGGGTCAGGGACAAACGCAATGCCTGCAAGCGTGACGCCTGGATCTTTCTGCATTAACCCTGCATCAAGAATGGTTTGTCGCCAACCGTCACGATGGATATGCAGTTCAAAAGCCAGTTCGTAATATCGATAGTCACCACGAATCTTAGCGTCAGAAACTTCAATCCGAGACAACCGAGCTAACTGCTCGGCCACTGCCAAACCTCCCATAGTAAACTGCCCATTGTTGACTGAATTCTGATATGACAAGCACCAACCAGGCACGACACTGATATTTTTCTTCACCTTTATTATCAGATGAGCAGCATCTCTCATCGGCGATGGATCGGCGAAGTGAGCACCCGCCGAATTCATAATGCCTTCATCATTGATGTCACGGAAGACCGGCTCTTGATAAATCTCACTGGAAAACGTAACAGTGGGTGGATCATCTGACGGATTCGCTTCGGGGGGTTCATTTTCGTTAGCATTAGCGATCACTTTATAGGACGCGGAGACGGTCCATTGTTTCCATCCACCTACGCAATCAACTTTTAGGGACGTGCAGTAAGCAAAAGGATCACGAGGATACGCACTGCCAATCAGCGGTAAGCTAGCGTGAGACCCCACATCGAAAACATCTTCAGACTTCAGTGAAGTCTCAAGTTTAAAGACACGGGTGTAGCTTCTCGTTCCAGTATCGTTCTGGCCCGCCCGAGCAGAGTAGTCTTCACCGTGGTACGTGACAGTCATGGAGCACCTACGATATCAAGCACCATGCCGTTGTTTCGTTCACGCTCCGCTTCAAGTCGCCTGGCACGTTTCTCTTGTTCTTCTGCAATCTTGCGGGCTGCTGTCTGTTCTTTCAGTAGCTTCTTCTGAATTTTCAACTGCATTTCATCTGTCTGAGCACCCGCAGAGTTAAGGATCGTCATCATTGCTTCCGCCGACCCTCGCATCTGAGCACCAGCTACCGAAGCAGTTGATGTGCCGCCGCCGCCGCCGCCGCCTTCACTTGCAGTTCGGACCTTGCCGACAGGATCTACAGGCTGCGTATCATCTAGTTTTTTAGCAGCCGCTTCAGCCTGCATTCTATGAAGTTCAGCCATCCGAGCTGCGCCTTCGGTCCCCATCTTTTCCTGCAAGCCTCCTGACAAAGACGACTGCAAATTAGTCATTGTGCCTTCAAGGTCTTTTTCCAGATTCCCTTTAATTCGCTCCGGTATTTCAAACGCCTCATTGTCGTTGAGAGTTCTCCTAAACCCATCTCCAAACCCTTTTAAGTTTGGCTCAAACTCTCCGGTTTTAATCCATGTTAGTAGTGCATCCCAGAGCGCTTTCATATTGTCGATCATGTTTCCAAACCCATTGGCGATATATATGAATGAATCAATTAAAAGAACGGTTGAATTCCTACCGAAGTATTCAACCGCATAAGGAAGCACTTCTAAGAAAAAATGAACAACTTGATTGACAAATTTCACAATGCCAAGCGTAGTTGTTGTGACCCAAAGCTTGAAAATGTCTCCAATATTGTCCCAAGCAAATTCCCAGTAAAGCTGGATTATTAAAAACCATTCGGCAGCTTTGTTCAGTATGGAAGTCCAGTTTTCTTTAAACCATTTGGTCCAGCCGTTGATTGTCTCTTTCATTGACTCCATCGCAGCAATCACGCCTGGAGTCAACAGCTCTCCAAACATCAATGCGATGCCCTCAATGGCCGACTTAAACCTTCGCCAACTGCCGCCGATACCAGCATCCATCTCGTCGGAAACACGTTTAGCCTCTCCACCAGCTCCCTCAAGTGCAGCAACCAAAGCATCGGTCTGAACGACGTTGTCAGCTAATCCACCTACTGCCGTCACTCCACGCAGCCCAAAAGCTTCGTAAAACTCTTGCATCCGGTCAGCAGATCCAAGCTGTGATGTCGCGTTTGAGATGTCTGCCATCACATCAATTAACGGGCGAGCAGCACCAGCAGAATCTTTAAAAGCAATCCCAAACTTTTTCTCCAGCTTGTCAGCTTGAGATGCGGATATTGTTGCCAGCCGCCGAATGGCTGTTCCAGCGATGGAACCTTTGAGGCCCATCTGAGCCAGTGTCCCCATCATTGCAGCAGTCTCTTCGATTGACATGCCAAGGTCTTTTGCTGGCTTTGCTGCAAACTTCCAGCCTTCAGCCAACTCTTCAACGCTAGTCAGTGTGCGAGTCGAAACAGCGGTGAACACATCAGCAACCCGACCGGCTTCACTTGCTTCCAGACCAAAGACTCGCATTGATGTTGCCATCAATTTCGCCGCCATTGCGCCGTCAGTTCCCGTCGCTCGAGCAAGGTTCATCACGTCATCAGTGACATCCATAATCTCCGGGACTTTGAAGCCGCCTTTCCCAAGTTCTTCCATCAGCTTGACGACCTGAGTCGCCGTGAACGAGGTTGTCCGGCCTAACATCTTTGCGCGCTCATCCAGGTCGTGCAATCCTTTCTCAGTCGCTCTCGACTTTGCTCCCGCTGACCGCAGAGCATCGTCGTACTCAATCGTCTTGGCAATCGCGAATCCCGTGGCAACAACAAAAGCTTGGCCGATCAGCAACCCCGTAGACCGGATTATTGCCCCCATTTTTTTAGCTGCTGCGCCAACCGATGCAAAGATCTTACTCCCTACACGCCCAAACCTAGACAGGCTTCCCACTCCGGTTTTGGAGAAAGAGCTGACCATCACCTTCGACTTAGATAACGCCTTAGCGAGGTGCTGAGTGTTACCCATCAGGTTGATGACAAGATTTCCGGCGACACTCATTCTGATGTCCTCGCTGGTTTTGCAATGGGAGACAGAGCGGCGATAGCCTCAGAAGAATCTGCTTTTTCTTCCGGCAACCACGGCATGCAGATTTCTTTTAGAGCTTCATCGCTTCCCAGATCCATCTCTAAATACTTCCCGATCATGTATGCAATAAAGCCGAGCATCCGCTGCGTATGATCAATCGGCATCACTCGATCATACGCATCCAACTTGCAAAACTCATCATGAGTTAAAGCCTGCATCACCTCTTCAGGATGCAGGCTTCCGATAAGCCTGGCAAGCTCATTCCCTAACTGGTTTCGCCTGTCTCTTCTGAGTTTTTTGCTAAGAGTTCAACATCTTCATTCGACATCCCGCATAATCTCTGAGCAACAGTAACCATGCGTTCAACCAGATGAATAGGCTGCTTCCCGAGTGCTTCAATATCCTTCTCGGTCAGCATCGGTGAACCGTCTTCAGTACAGCAACACGCGACCAGCAATCGTTCCCTGACTTCAGCCATCTTCCGCTTATTGCTTTTCCCAGACGCTGTTTGGAAATTGTTTTCAAACTTTGAACGGTCAGCAGCAGACATTCCACGGATCCAAATTGATCCGCCCAATTCAGGCAGTTCAACTTTTTCGCGTGGAATGCTGACAGGCTTCAGTAACTGCTCACGATTAAGTGTCACGTCTTTTCTCTTTCTTAACGATTCGCTGGCAGGCAAGTTAAGTCATTGAGTGATCGCGTCTCATTCGTCGTCGTCGTCATTCTCCTCAGCTTCTTCCGCTTCAAGTTCATCTATAAACTCTTGCTGTTCAGACATAATGCGATTGTGAACTTGTCGCATGATACCTTGATGATCTGGATTCAGTTCCGCAATCTTCGCTCTGCATTCCTCGTCTGTGCATTCAGCATAGCCAGCATGCACTAGCTTGTAAGCATCGACATGCTCGTACTCAGCGCCTTCCTTAATAAACCGCTTTCCGTTTTCTGAAAAACAGATTGAGTCTGGAGCTGTTGACGCTGCTTCTACCACGCATAGAAATTTGCATTTCATTCTTTGTTACCTTCTATCATGTGGGATAGACTGGGGATCCTGTGACTTTCAGAGTGCTTGAAAACTTCAAGCCGTCACTCATTGCGGCTGTGACTTCCCATGACACGCCTGCTGAAGTAAAGGTCAATTCCTTGTTAACAGAGTCAGCGAAAGTGATTGACCAACTACAGTCAGCCGGAGTTGTCACAAGATCTGAGATTGCCTGATGCCCCGCCAAGGCCGGATCGTAAAGCCCGCCCAGTGAAACTTCTCCAGCTTCACTGTATCCCGTTTGACTTAGGGTTTTTCCAACTCCCGTGTCGAGACAAGTTGTGTCAAAAGTCTCCGACTCGCCACCTGAATAACTTAACTCCGTCAATTGCGCGACGGCAGTCAGTGCGGCACCTGCGATTCCCTGTTTGAGCACTGTCCCTTTAGAAGGCACTTTAGCCATTTTATTAACCTTTCAAATCGTTGTTAAACAGCGAGCTTAGATCCCAAACGCACTGCGAAAACCCTTAACCTTAACCTTTTGCTTCATGCCCTTAATGAAATGCTTCTGCATTTGATTAATCATCACCTTCTTTGCAATGCCCCTGGAGGTTGCCCATCCCGCTTTCACAGGTTCAGGCCGCGTCTTATTTGTCCACATTTTGCCTGTATATCGACCTGTTGTTTTCTGAACTCGTTCACCCGTCCCAATCGCATACCAGTGGATGTTATAGTTTGACATCCCGAGTCCGTACTCATTTTTGGTGCCGCTCTTATTAAATCGGCCAGGACGTCTTTTACCTACACCGAGACCAACCTTCGCATAGACATGCGTGTTTCGCTTCCGACCTCTTTTAAACCGGCTCGAGACCGTGGCTGCGACACTGGGGTGCTCACATCGTTTTTTAATTGCCTTCCTGACAACCGCCATTCCTTTTCGCATACCAGATGCGACTGCAGGACGAGCTACCGAAGCATTGATCTTGTGCAGGTTACGAATTGTTTCATTAACACCAGTAATGTTTGCAAATGATTCCGGACCTCTCGCCATTATTTAAGCCTTTATCCTACCACAGCGGCGGTGATGGTCCCCGATGATGTTGAATAAGTCGCCAGATTGTAGACCGTCAATGTGCCATCCGAATCATTAAACAGATCCACAACAGCACCGCCGCTGACGTTGCCACTCCAGATTGTCACCTCAGTCGTGTCAGTCGATTCTGTCTGACCACATCCAACATTAAACGAGTCATACGCAACACCACCACTCAAGCTTTGTGAGGTGTTGACAGTGCAGTCGATCAGGTAACTTTTCACATCGTCCACATCATGGATATTCCGATATCCATCGGTGTATGTGCCGTTGTATCGCACGATCCTCACGTCTCCATGAGCCGTGCTGCCATTATCCGCCACTGTGACGCCGTCACCGTTCGCAACTGCTGTGCAGCCGATCTCAAATGCACTCACCGTGCCAGTATATTCAAAGCCATCACCCGGACGGTTTGCGGTGGTGCAGTCTTCGAGTATCACAATTCCGCTACCCGAAAACTGAGCGGCGTCGGTATTGGCCGCGACAGAGTTCGCGAACGAGCAATTCTTGAACATTCTCGTCCCGGCTGCCGAATTTACGACGGTATCAAATATCAGATTTTCACAATACAGGTTCGTTGCGTAACTGGCATCTGTGACAAACGTCGGTGACGACAGAGTCGGCGTTGCACCGGATCCACGATTAACTCCGATCAGTTGCATCGACGGAGCCATAGACGCATCGTTTTCGTGCGTTTGCCCACCGTCCAGAAATATTCGCGGAGCAACTCCAGCCGTATTTGCCGCGTCAACGGCAAACCTGATTATTGACTTTGCGTTTGCCCAACTCGACCCGTCTTGCGTGCCGAATCCAGGATACGAAACATAGTAGTCTTGCGATGTAGTTGGCTTGTACTGTTCACGGTCAAAAGTCAAATCGAAGCTAGACCCGTTTTGCGTGAACGTCGCACCTAAAATAGTCCAACCGCTAAGAGCCGGTATTTTAGTTTGTGCTGGCTTAAGTTCCGCACCAGACAAATCGAAACCAGTTGGCTCTGAAACCTCATAGGCGGAAGCACCGTCTTTGCGAGTATGTATTCGATAAGCGGTCCTGGCTGTATCTGACCAGTCCCATTCAACTTCGCCCATTTCAAGCGTTTCAACAGTCCAGGTGTATGTGACCCCCTCGACTGTACGAACAATGATGTCGCCTGCCTCCGGCGGAGCAAGGGTACTGAGATCAGTCACCTTGATCAGCCAGTCGGCAGCTTCGACAACCTGTTCCGCACCTCCAATATCAATATTCAGCTTAGAAGTGCGGCCCTGTACCGCTTGAGAAATCGTCAGTGTAGTCGCATCGCGTGAGTAGGTCACCGGAGCACCGGCAACCTTCCTTACAGCTTTGAGACTAATCTGCACAGCTTTTTCGAGCGGCGTGGACATCAGGTTTATACTTCCACAGCTTCGGTTTGCACGATGGCATCTGTCGTGAACAACGGCACATTAAATGCCGAGTTCGGAAATTCTGCCGGAGCACCCGTAGTCGTGGTCGCTGTCCTGGACTGCTGCAAATCCTTCAACGAAGTGCGATTACAGACCATGAAGTCTGGACCCATCCCGGCAGGAAACTCTGACAACAGACTTGAGATCAAGTCGTCTGTCAGCGGTTTCGAGTCGGTCGCGTTGTTGATGTTACAGATCCGGCCAGCGGAGTACTTACCACCCTGCTGCAGCCCGATATACATCGAAGCTGGGGTGTAGTAAACAGGATGGTTCGTGTCATTCGCTTCGGTCACAATCGTATCGCCCAGGGTGATGCCCCGAGTGAATGGAGTGACCAGCCGAACGTCGTTGAACCCGGTCTTGAATGCCCACAATGACGACTGAACATCTGCAGTTGTCCCAACAGCATTGATGACCATGTCATCAGCCAGAGCATCGTAATCCGTATTCGCCAGGAACCCAGCGAACCCGGCAGAGTCACCTGGAGAGGTAACACCATAGATGATCTGCTGCTCAGCCTTGAAAAGAGCAGCAGCAAGATGCCGCACCCCTTCACGAGCGATCAGATCTTCCGGTCCCTGCCGCCATGCGTTAGCAACTGCGTAATCAACCCGGTACGAGAAGTCCAGGATGGTGCAAGTCGCAGTCACAACGGTGTCTACCGAATGATCATAATCGCGACCCGCGTTCGCCGCACGAAATCCAACGACTGGTGCTCCGGTGTACTTATTGTACTGGTGCGTTTCAGAACCGTCTGATGTATCGCTGATTGGTATACGAGATACCAAAGGCGCTCCATTCAAGACTTCATTTGTTGTCGTCTTATCAACATCGAGGGCATCTGCGATGAAATCGCCTACCGCCAAAAGGTCATTTGCCACGTCAAAAACTCCTTATCAAATGTTTGTGTGTGAATTAAGCTTCATTCAAACTGCGACTAGTTATTCGCAGCGATCCCGTTGATACGAATCCTGTTGCGAAGAGACTTTTCGGCAGGTGCGGGTTCTTCGGTATCAATACCGAATTCAGCACCTTCGTCATCTCCCCGATCCAGAGAGGTGATCACTTCTTCAAGCTCTTCAACCTTGGCTGTCAAGGTTTCGATTTCAGCCTGCAACGACTCAAAGTGAAGTTCCAGTGATTCCGCATACGGAACACCTTCTGAAAACCATTTGGAGCCAGACTCGGCACCGAATCGTTCAACGTAGCGATCAAGTTCTGCGGCAAACGATTCCCGTGTAGGAGCCTCGTCTGCTGGTTGTTCTGCGTCTGACACGAAGTCACCCACTTTCTTTTGAACTGAGAGTTCATGACGCTCAAGGAATCGCGTAACAAAGATCGCCATCCGATCCGGGTCAACGCTAAAACGTGACGTGCTAGGCTTGGCGTCTGACAGACCTAGTGCGTATTCAAGTAAAGCCTCACCCTCCTTTGCAGCTTCCTGTCCACGCTGAAACAGCCCGTCAGGATTCGCTGCAGGAGAGTCCACCACGTCGGCTGAACGGAGTTCAGACAACATCGCATGTTTGTAATTATTCTTATTGTCTTCGTCTGGTGAGACATAGCGGTTGCCCTGAGTGTTACGCAGGACGTGATCCTCTATTGCTTCGAGGTCCTGGCTGAACACGATGGACAAGCCAAAGTCTTCAGGCGTCTCTTCAGCCAAAGTCATCACATAATCAGCCAAGTCGCCGTCTGGAGTTCGGGTCGCTGCTTTCTGGAAATGCAGGTCGGCAATGACCTGATCGCCTTCGACTCGAGCGTCACGAACACGTCCGAGCTTTTGTCCTGTGCCGTCGCTAGATAACCCCGGATGAGTAAACCGAGCTTTCATGCCACCTGTCGCACTTGTCATGGCAGATTCGTTAATGCTGGCTGCAATATCAGACAGGAAGTCCTGGTCAACCCAGACATCATGACCCAGAGCTTCACCGCGCGTGATGATTGACAGATCTGTGATCAGACCCGATTCAAACATCCCGGCATCGCGAGACACTCGAGGAGAGCCAGTCGAGATACTGCTTCGGAAATGCACCGGCTTTTCAGTCACTAGTGACATTAGTCGTCATCCTCTTGAGATTTGTCATCTGACTCGTCTTCGACCTCTTCAGCCTCTTCAGCCTCTTCAGGCTTTTCCTGTTCAGGCGGCTGTTTCGAGTCAGCAGAAAATGTAATGTTCACGCCCAGCTCTTCGGCGAATGTCTGAGCCTTTGCGATCTGCCTGACGTTGTCTTCCCATTCGCCTCGACCTCGTTCACGACAAACTCGCTGCGGAGAATCCAACCCGGCACCAATTGCCATCAGGTCGCCTTTGATTTCTTTTGCGGGATCCCACCATGGCATCCCAAGTGGAACCCATTCAAACGGGATATCCCTTAGGGTCATTCCCTGTGGCAATCGAAGCTCGCCGTCCTGGATCCACAGTTGCATTCGCCAGACCGTGATTCTACGAAGCAAGTCCTGCAGGTCTTCGCGTTTCGCTCGGCAACTCCGGTCATACTGCATGAATGCAGCTTTACTGCCGAAGAAGTTTGTGAAGTCTTCACGGTAAAAACTGAACGGGATATCAAGCGACTTGAGCGCCATCCCTAACACCATGTTCAGAAAATCTTGGGTTGAGGAGCTAGGGTTGTCACTGGAAAGGAACTTAGCGTCATCGCCCGGATCCATCTCTAATTTGATCGGTCCCTTGCCAAACGACACATCGTACCCGTCGCCGGTCTTAGTGTGTTCACCCATTCCTTCCGAAGACGTGTCGGTGATCACCATCGCAAACAGTTGTTCGACCTTGAGCTTCGCGAGTGCGTAGTCAACACCTTCGTAGCAATCTCGATACGAGTTGAACGCAGCAGCCAGCGGAGAAATCCCCCGCACCTGATCGAAGCGATCAAAGAACGCATGCTGCAGGATCGCACTCGCTCTCACTTGTTTATGAAATTCATACTGACCAGCAGTAGACCGTCTGTGAAGACCCCAGGCTAACGCACGTCCTTCGCTGTTAACCTTGCAGCCATTCATCCAGGAATGGTTAATCGATCTGTCTGGCGGATCCTGAATCAAATCGCCCTCAACCGGCTGGAGCTTGCCGCTTGAACGCTTAATCAAAAAGACATCACCGTCGATGGTGCGGCGAGCTTCGGCCATGCGAATGATACGAGAAAACGGATGCCGACCAGCAACGTCACAGTTTGCAGGTCGACCCCACTCTCGCATGAGCTTTTCGAGGGTTTCATCAAATTCATCAACGCCAGTACGTGACTGGAAATTCATCTGGGATACGTAATCTAAATGTTTACGCACCGCCCAAGACACGACAGAATAATTTCGGTTAAGATCGCGACCTGTGCTAATCAAAGCCTTTCGGTCACGATGCTTGAGCTGTTCCTCTTCGTGCTTAAGAACGGAAGACGCAGCTTTGCGTTTGCCGCTGGTCTTAATTGCGTCGTAGCCACTCGAAAAGAATGACCCCATTCGAGTCGATAGATCAGCCATCAACGGCATTACATGCTCCCTGAGATGTCAAAGCTCGACCAGCGTGGACGAGTCTGCACATCTTCTTCGGCAATTTGAATATGCCTGCGAAGCTCTGCCAACTCGGATCGCAAATCACGCATGTTTGCAAAAGTAGTTGACTGTCCATCGACGGATGTTTGCATCAAGCCTGCCTGGACAACCGATTCAAGGTCGTCAGCGGCTTGTTTCATTTCGGCGAGAGTTTGTGGCATCGGAGCATCGTTGGGAAACAATGCGATACCCGCAACCCCTTATGTCTCGCCCCTGGGGCGCGTCTTAGGGTTTAAATATTCGATAAATCGATACTTATGACCGCACTTCGCGCAATGGCAATAGTTCCACTGAACCAGCGTATAACGGATGTTGCCGGGTTGCAATGTCCCATTGATATGCCGTTTCACGACTGACTGTTTCTTTGTGCGGTCAGTGCAGGAGCAATGCGGACATGCTGCTGGTCGCACGTTGACGCAATCAACACTAGACCTTTTTGTTATAGTTTTCTTCTTCGCCATTAGATGTACGCAACCTTTTTCTTTCGAGGTCTGGCAGGCTCGACTGGTTCTTGTGCTGTTAATGTGCATCCCAGCATTGATGCAGCAGTATGGCATCCGACAAGACAGTCAAAAAAGTGATTGTCCTGTTGACGAGAGTTAGCCCATTCAATCACTCGGTTTCCGCTGGCAAGATCTTCGACTTCGGTCGGTTTCTCAGCAGTTAACTGGTCAGCAAACATCTGGTGATGACGTGGAGTGCTCTTGTACAGGTCAACGGAACCCGAATCATCTGATGGTGCTTCCAGCCGCCGCATTGAAAAAGTCTTCCAGTGATTCACGTCAACATGCACCGACCTCGAATTGTCACGGTTTCGCACCACCTTCCAGTATGTTCCAAACCGCTCATTCTTTTTTGCCTTGCCGTTACAGAGTGGCTGATTGCTTGCTCGAATGCCTCGACCTTTCGACGGCATCAACACTGCTGAAAAATCAGACCG